>Ga0208919_1000344_pt1 | contig 33312 bp, 46 predicted proteins | sample 4_EtaG_FD_184076 | JGI IMG/M metagenome (GOLD analysis project Ga0208919, IMG submission 184076) | Marine viral communities from the Subarctic Pacific Ocean - 4_ETSP_OMZ_AT15127 metaG (SPAdes) (version 3) | ecosystem: Environmental > Aquatic > Marine > Oceanic | place: Pacific Ocean | collected...
GGAGGGGGGGGGGGAGGCAATCAGATCATGAAGCGCCGAAGAAAAGGGCCGTTTTGGGTCAAATTCGGTCGTTTCTGAATGTTCGCTTTTGTTTAGGTGGCGCGTAGGATGCGGGACGGTCGCATAGCGGACATTCGAGTAAGACGAATAGCGCTTCCAGTATGCGCGCCTGCGGAATGCAGGCGAAGCCGCAATGAGTAGCCGTCTCGGTGACTGGCTTTGTTACATAGCTCGTTAGTTTAGGTCGAAATCGCAATTAAAATTCGTAGTGCGGGCCTTTATGATTTGAGTGCGTGGATCGAAGTTTCCAGCGGCGTTTACTTGCGAAGCGAGGATCTTTTTCATGCCTAGGTGTATAGCGTACGTCCACACGCCGGCGGAATTACTATTTGCGGCCGGTGCTTCAGCGGCAATGATAACTCCTGTGTTCTGCGCCAAGATATAAGCGGGTTTTCCATCAATAAGTAACTTGTCAGGAGGAGTGAAACTGAACTGCCAAGTTGAATTGAATTTCTCGCTCGTTGTCCAACCACCAGGCATGCTGTTCCCCTGAAGGTCGTTTGCAGCGCGATACCCATGAGTATTGAGATCTTTGCATGTGGCGTTAAAACCAGGGTTGGAACTCTGGGCGTGGATTGGTATTACAAAGAGCATTAACAACGAAATACCAATAATCCTTTTAGTCATCCTTTCCTCCTGACTATCATTGGGGAAGTACACCGCATACTGATGCGCCTTGTTATATTTCGTCGTCCTCAATTGGACCACCAACCGTATCGAAAATCATTGTGTGGCATTCGACCGTAAACCACTCGTCGAACAATTTCAGGGTGAGCTTCCGGGGCCATAAATCAGGGTCGACGTACCACCCGCCAAGCTCGCTCTCAAATAGGGGGCGAAAGTTAGCTTTGACCCATTTTCTGAGTTGTTCAGGAGTGTCGGCCACTTCCTCGTCAATGAGGTAAACGGTACGTTCCTCGTTAACATCGTCTAGCGTGATTGCCGGGCCATCGGGGTTCGGATCAGCTTTGTTGATCCAGCGCACTGCGGGCTCTTTGTAGCGGAGGATTAAAGCTGACCTGTTTAGCAATTTTGGACTCCCTCAGAAATATAACGCCGCGCTCTGCGGAAATTTGGGAGCGTCAGCGTGTGAATTTTCCCTAGCAGCGCATTGTTAGATCCATTACCAATCATCAGTGATTCCTTTTGCCCTATTATCCAGTGCCATTCGGAAAGCTCTTAGCGCTTCTTGAGATTCGGAATCAAGATTCGTTTCGTCAAGTTCACGCACTTTCTCTTCAATTGGTCCAATTTCTAAAAATTCCTCAATATTTTCAAGCTTGATATACGTAGTAATTTTCGCCACGTAGTCTCCGATAGCTTGGGAAGATGACCTTCCTACAAATCTTTTCAATAAACTCACACAGCCTTCGACACTCTGTGTCTGAAGTTTTAACCAGGCGATAACTTTAGCCCCATCACCCCAACGTTTCCATCTGTATAAAAAGGAAACTAAATGTTCATGGTTAAAAAGCTCATCAGGACAATTAGCAGCCATATCATCCAGCTTGTTTACGAACTCTGCTTTGAGTAGCTCGAATTCGACGTCTCGGAGAATTTGGTCAGCATCAGACTTTTCTCTCCGGTTTTCATCAGCTTGTAGAATATGTTCAACAATCGATAATCCGCTGGAGGACTTAAAGCAGTTAAGCAAAAGCTCTCCTCTTTCTTTCAAATCATCAATACGTCTCAGGAACCAGACAACAAGTCTTACAGCGTGTGTGTTAGAGCTAAAAAAAGTAAAACCCGTTGATTCATGATCGACTTTGTCGCCAATATCCAGAATGCCTTTGATATAGGCACTAGCATTACCTAATGGAATCTCATCTGTAAATGATTCAAATTGTGATAGTGCATTCTTTAAAATCCCACGCTCTTTAAGAGATAAGATAAACGACGAAAACCTTTCAGAATCTGAAGTAAGGTCAAGCATTTCGCGTAGGTCTGAGTTTGAAAGTTCACCGCTTGGAATAGAAAACTGGAAATATTTATCGAAATTAGAAGGATGGCAAACACGCATTTCCCTCAACCATGTACTGGCAAAATCTCCAGAATAGTGTGTACCGCCTAGAGCCCATTCAATTGTGGGAAATAGTTGCCCTACAATCTCCTTTACTGTCTCTCTTTTTCCAGCGGAGGCCTTTTCCAATATGCCGTTTACCAAGCCAGAAGTAGCTTCCTCATTTCGTCCGTATCTATCGGAGCCATTCTTCGTAAATATTTCTTTAGCCCGCCCGATTTCCTTATAAACATCGGGTTCAAAAACTCTCAAACACTCAATTGCTATTAGGTCTACAGGATTAACTTCAAAAGCACTCTTACCTTTTAGCAAAGTAAAATGAAACGATAGAGTTGACGTATATCTGTACACGCTTCGCAAATTATCAAAATATCCTTTTAGGCCACCGTGAAACATATTCCCCCATCGACCGGAGTCAAACATATTTGCAGCTGATTCATCTTGCTCGATAATTCTATCTAACTTATTAAATAACAAACTGTGAAGCCTTGTAATTTCTATTCTTGGTATATCGAAAGGTACTTGAATTATCTTTTCTAAATAATCTCGACCCTTCTGTGCGCCATCATTCATCTTATCTTCTACCAGATCTCGCTGAAATAGTAGTAGAAAAACGACATTCGGAAATTCCAAGTTTGCTTTTATTAGCTGAAAAACCATTCGTAATTGAGCAGACGTCAACCTATCCAAGTCATCCATTACCACGATTAAAGGGGATTCCCGTTTAAGTAATATCTCTGTCAATTCCTGCCTTATCTCACTTAGACTCTGTTCTTTTTCTTTTGCGGTTTTCTCAGCATTTCCACTTAATTTATAAAGCAAACCTCTGCCCCATTTCAATGCTGCGGCCCATCCGCCCAAAACTAGCAGAATGAAGGTGCTAGCGTTGCTTGCCCAAGCTTCATTTGAAAAATTACCGCCAACGCCCACAGCGGTTACAAGTACAAACAGTGTGGGGAGAGCCGCTGAAAAACCAGAAACTACTGTTTCACCGGTATTAAGATAACGGCCATATTTTTTTAGAGTTGCCGCTAACCTTTTCCCAGACGCGCTTTTATCTGTGCGACCAATTGATCTTGATACTTCTTGAAAAAAAGAGGCGGTTATTTTGTCTTGAGCTGCCCATTCCCATGGAGAGAACTCAATGACATCGGGCTTTTTCTCGGTTATGCCGTCTAATCGAGATAGAGCCATATTTTTTATGGAAGATTTTCCGGAGCCCCAGTCACCATGTAAGGCGACTACCAAGCTATCATTTCCATGCCAACTTGCCATTGCACTAGCCAAGTCGGCGGAAAATTCTGACCGTCCCAACAAGTCGTCTTCGACTTTCGTAATAGGCCGATCAGAAGCAAATCCGTGTAGATCTTTTGGTTCCATATGAAATCTCTAAGGAATATCTAACAGCGACTAGGCAGCGCGTTTTATATCATTGCGGAAATTTGACTGCGTCATTATTACTGGCTTTGAACCATCAATCACGCTGCACGTGAATCGATAAAACAATAGCTTAGCCAAGCACGGACATCTCTGCCATGTAATCATTCAGCGTCTGCAATTTGCTCCGCCAATCATACTGGATGAAATGGCTGTGATGAGCTTGGAAGCTCTGAAAGAAAGCCCTTACTCGAATGTCCGCTTCTGTTTAAGAGCTTGAGCTTAACTGAACGTCCAGAAAGGTCCGCTTTGAAAACAGAGTGGACGCAAAAGTGGGGTGATTTTTTTGCGTGCTACTACATGAACAGAAGTCACGCCATGGTTTCTTTCAGCTAACTTTTAGGATTTTAGATTGGTATGCTTACTAAACCTAAAAGCGCTTATTCACTCACTCACACGATCATTTGGGATAGTTTATATTGTTATAGTCGAGCTATTGGCCCCGGCCTCCACGACGATCAGGTTCTGCCTGTCATTGGCAAAGCGCTCTTTGAGTTTGGGTGGCCATGCATGGGCCCCGCGATCGTGCGCATATTTGAGGCTAACGATGTGGTCGACGTGCAGGTCTGACGACTCGTAGTAGGTTCGATCCGTGTATGGGTCATACCAGCGCCCGGAATCGACATAACACCGGCTACGATCCCGAAAGGTCACTCTGGTTGCAGAGCTGTCGATCAGAAGCTCATGCCGTTCGTCCTGACAGTCCCCATCGCGATCGATCCAGTGGTTGTAGTCCTCCCGGTCGTAAACGCGACTAAACGCCCGGCCCTCGGACTGGGCTTCTTCCATTGCCTTCTGTGCACTTGTTCCGGAACGGGCTCCAGGCCCGGAATAGTTCCGGGGCAGACGACCACCGGTTTCAAGGCAGGCCGCCAGAGAACCATATTCCGTGTAGTTCTTGGTCCGTTCGTACCAGTCGCTATAGCGATCGTGACAAATGCCAGAGCTGGACTTCTTCACCAGCTCCGCTGCCGCAGGCGTCGTTACAAGAGCCGACAACAGAAGGAGCACGAGGGATGCTTTCATGATTCTCTTCCTACTTCATGGTTTGTTCGAATCGATCGAGACGGATGCTACCGAATTGCAGGCCTTTCTTGGGCAGGGTGCGGGCTGAATAGGTGCCCATTCAGCCTCATTTAGGCTCTTTCAGGCCTCATTCTCCGGGATGTGCTTGTCTACGAATTGGCGGGGGGATAATGCCAGATCGGCGGCCTCGATGCGTCTTGTGTTCTCACGACAGTCCGCACCTACCCAGTAGATCATCCAGCAGCCATCCCGATAGGGGCTGACCATCACCGCGCAGGCCTGCGGCCCGAGCCGCACCGCCAGCGCATCAGTCAGCGGTCCCAGTTTCGTCCAGACTTTCCGGTTGGCCCGAACGCCAAGGGCGTGTCGGGCTTCCCGCAGAAGGACTTTGAGTTCACGTTGGGTTGTGCGGCTCATGCTGGCTCCTCACACGTTTTTCAGGAAAACATCAGCCGGATCAACCGTCAGAGGGGTGCCGTCGTGCGTGTCCTCACAAATCAGCTCCACATGATCCTGATTGGCTCCTGCCAGCGCGATGTCGCGGATGATGAGCTGGGCCCCAGCCGGAATGTCGTTGGTCTCAACAAGGAGTTCCACCGGGTTGTCGATTTCCAGCGTCTCGCCGTAGGCGTCTGTTGCTTTCAGCTCTCGGGCCTCGGTGACCTGATCGCTTTTGTCGAGCGCGTAATTGAACGGGCAGTCATACCCGCCAGCTTTCCAGTCAATCTTATGAAACTGCGCGACGTTGTACTCGATAGCCTCAATCTGGCTGGCGGACAGGTCATGATGGCTCAGGCAGTCTGCGGCACTGTCATCGAAGTGATAGCACAAACCGGCTGCCATCAATGCGTCGATGTATCGAGCCCCTTCGGTGAAGGTGGTCAGCGTGTGCTTGGCCGTCGGGTCCATGCCGACAATGATGGCCCCGTCAGCCGTATAGCGCTCTGATTGAGCCGCTACTGCCTCGTTCATCAGGCGGCGGAGTTGTTCCCGCAGTTCAGCCGTTTCTGCATCTGAACGCGGCTCACAGTCCGGCAGGTTGTACTCGCCGGGGACGTGATCTTCCCAGCCTTCCGGGTCATAGGGCGACCAAACGCACTTTTCCAGAGAGGGCAGATTTTCATCAGGCCAGACGCTCAGGTAGGCCGTCTCGACAAAGCAGGGCGTCGAATCCATGGGCATGTCTGCCGGGTGAACACAGTTAACGCGGCCACCGCAGTAATCGGTCACCACACGCCCGATGGCGTCGATGAACTCCTCGTGCACCTGAGAGGAGCCGTCAAATGCGTTCAACAGGTCAGGGCGCACCAGCAGCCCGGTTACGATCTCAGCCAATTCGTTTGGTCGGATTTGTTTGGACATGATCGGGGCTCCTATTACCAGTTGAACGTGGGCAGGGTGGAAATAGCCGGTGCGTCCCGATCCAGCTCGATCATCTGGAAACCAGCCCTGTGGGCTTCGGTGATGATTCTCTTCAGCGCCTCGGAATAGCCATTCCGAAGGTTGGATTCCACATCCTCCGGAAACAGCTTGATGAAGAAGCCGTATTCACGGCCCATGATCATCGTGGCTCTTTGCGAATTGGCCAGTTCTTCAAGCAGCTTTGCATCGGCTTCAGTGATGTGCCCGGTGGAGAGGGCGATGACTTGGTAGATCTCCGCCGCACTGGCGTTTTCTTGCGTAAGAAGGTTGGTGCTCTTTGCGCTCATGCTTAATGGCTCCCGCTGGGTTTCAGTGAGGGCTCTCTGGCCCTTTCACCGATACCCTATCGCGGGATCTCAAAACGCAAGTGCGAGGGGGAGGCTCTGCGTTTGGGTTGCTTCGTAATGCGGTCGTTCTTGGGTTTTACTGCATTGCTTCGCAGTCCAAAGGCCTGCTTTTGAGAAATTCAGAAACGTTGGTGCTCCATGAACGCCTTGCGGTGTTATAGATATAGACCTTTACCCTGGTGAGTTCGGGCCCTAGCTTCTTCAAGTCTGTCGCCATGTAAAGATCCCGGCCAAAAGCACTGTCCAGGTATTGAATCAGCTCAGATTCACCAAGGTCGGAATAGATCTGTTCTTGTATGCCAGTTCTGGTTGTAAATTGCGTTCCGGCGTAGATCTCGTTGTAGCACTCGGAGAGCTTGCGGTGAATGCGCTGGTAGTTGAGGTCAACTTCTGTATCGAGAACCAAATTCTCCGGAGTCCTGAGCTCTGCGGGCGTGCTTGCGCAACCACTCATGATCATGAGAATTAGTGAAACCAGAAGAGTTCGTGCTTGCCATTCCATGGGGTAGGTCGTCCGTTTGCGTTGGGTTTTAGGACATTCTAGCCAAGCATCCAGAGCCCTAAGCGAACTGTGTCACGTCTTGGCCTCTTGGCTCGGGAGCCCCTCATCAGTTACCGGAGGGCAGGTCGCTGGAGTTTTGTTTCGCTACCGGTTGTCCGCCAACCCCGCCACGTCCGGTTTCAAACAGTGCCAACTCCGTTTCCAAGCTGCGAATCTCCGCTTTCAAGGCTTTTTCTCTGGCTTCCAGATCCGCGAGTTTCTCGCCCGGTCTGTTGACCTGTAACGCAACGCGCTCCGTTTGGTAGCGGATCTCCAGGGGGCGGACGACCAGGTGAATCTTCCGGTCGTTCAGTTCCAGGAGGTCAGACCGGGTGAAGGGGTCTTCTGAGATTGGTGTAATTGAACGCACTGCCGCCGTAGAAGGCTCCAAACCGAGGAATGACGAAGCCAGCCAACGAGAGTCCTTCACAACAGGCACGTCACTCCCTTGCTGGTATAGGTCTATCCCGAGCACAACGGATTTGATGGTTTTATCCTTGGAAGGGTTCGCCAGGCGGATCTGGATGTCCATCCGTTTTGTGTCGCCGCGACCAATCCAGTCTTTGCCGGCAAACTGCACGCCCAGCTCCGGGGCTGACAGGGCGATCGACTGGTTGTCCTCAAACGTCTCCCGGAAAGCCTCTGCTTGGAGCCCAAGCTTTTCCATGGTCTCCAGGATCTCCTGTCGCCTTTGTTCAGCCTGAGCAATTGTGCTCTGGAGCTGCTGTAGATCCGGAGTCTGTGTCTCAACGACAGATGGCGATGGACTGGCTTGTACTGGGTTAGTTTGGACCTCTCCAGCGGAGCTGGGAGACTTCTCGGTCAAAGCCCTTTCCCCGGTCCAGCCGGTCAGCAGGGCTGCTGCCATCACTACACTGGTTCCGATTACTACGCGCTGCATGATCAATACCTGTTCCCCGGTTCCGGGTGTCAGAATCTGGATGAACTGCGCATGATACGAGCTGGCGGCTCATGGTATTGGCAGGGTTCGTGCGAAAAAAGCGAATCAGAACCTTATCCCTTGGAGACGCAAGATACTTCGCACACGTTCAGGGCGCGTTTAAGAACCCCCGAGGGGTAGCGTACCGTCAAACGGTATCCGCAGCCGGCACACGGAATCATTCCCAGGCGTCCATTTGGCACAAACCAATCAACGCAACTCAGGGTGACGTTTGCTTCACCGCACTCGGGGCACTCATAGCCGTAGTAATAGTTTTCATCATCCCATTTCAGTCTGGCGGCCTTATCAAAGAGTGTTTGCTTTCTTCCTGCGGTCATCAGTCGCACCATACTTCTGTGTTTTGCGTAATGTACCTGCGGACCTACAGGAAGGCAGTTGGGTTTTTGTAAAACTCTATTAGCCGGTGACCTGGTGCGGTTCAGGCTGCCAGGTGATTGCGGTTCGTGCGGGTGGTACAAATGTCGCTCGCCGCCAGGTGACGGGATCTGCCAGGTGCGCGGATCTGGTGTGGGTTTGTTTTCCTGTTTCAAAGCGAGCTGGGCCTGCCAGGTCATCTCGATCGCTTTTCTGATTTTCAGGTGAGGCAAAGCGGAACAGGATGCCGTAAAGTGGGGGAGACAACCGCCCAACAGGAGGCACGATGGCTGGCGAACTTATCGATCTCAACGTCTACCGACGCCGCAGAGCCTTAAAGAACCAGTCAGGACTCACCCCAGCGTGCTTTCCAGAGCCGTCTTCACGCTTCCCGGCAATCATCTTTTCCTATCCGGAAGAGAGCTTCATCGTTAATGCCTGCAAGCTATCCCAGCTGATGGACGAGCTTACACTCGATGCCATCCTGAATGGCCATACCCTCGTGATACAGGATTGCATCAAGCATCCTCGGGGCGAGTGGGGGCTGAAGATTGCTGTTTTTGAAGGGGAAGAGCCCGTCTATTTCGAAGACGCCTACTACAACATCATTTCCGCTTGGAATCGCCGGAACAAATCCCTGTCATAGATCGCGGCCAGGTTGTTGAAGCCGTGGTTGCTCCGTGTCCGTATTTTACCCGCGCTTCAGATCGTGTGGCCTCTCCAGAAGATGTTGGGTTTGTAAACGCATGAAGACACTATCTGAGCCAGATTAAGACAATTTTTTACTGGTACACTGGTGGAGTGTCTGTGTAGGAGGTCTTATGTCTCGCGTTTGCTGGAATTCGTTCGTAACACGCTACTTCGAAGCGTCGGCCACCGCTGAAAGTGAACCGGAAGTTCTGTTTCACATGCTCATGAGACGCTTATTGCACCCAGATGCGACACTCCAGCCTCAGTTCCCCTACAAAACAAGACGGGGCTCCTATAGGGCTGACTTTCTGCTGGTCACGGGCCTTGGCGAACGCCTCATCATCGAAATCGACGGAAAAGAGTTCCATGATCCCGTTCGAGATGAGTTCCGGGATGCATTTACACTTGCCGACGAGATCGTGCAGCACGTTTATAGATTCTCCGCACAAACGATCTTCCAGAGCATTTGGCACGCCGTTTACGCCATTCATCGCCACCATTCCGGTGTTTTTACACCTGAAGCGATTGATGAGATCCGGGACAAAGCCTCCAATTTCGTGCCATCCCATGCATTGCTGTACTGGAGTCAGCCTCGAAAACCCGAGTCAATCATCGTGAATCCGGTATGGGATCACCCGACCTCGATGACACCAAGCAGCGAAGTGATTGTGCGCTCAGGGATCAACAAAAGAGGGGCACCGCTGTTTGGTGTGGATCTGATTGAGTTTGCACGAGCCCATCCAGGCAAGGACATTGACTGGTTGACCTCAGAATGGACGGATCGGTTTATAGCACCTGCTTTCCGTGAGCGGGAGCGTTTCTTGGCTGACTGGGCGAATTTCGACACTTTCTGGGACGAGCCCGGTAATCAGGATTCCAGTGATCCATTTTTTGGCTGATTCGAGGTGAACGCTTAGTGCGTCTCTGGCGGGGGAATATCCTCCGCTGTCATCCCCAGAGCAATGAACTCCACGATCTGGTCGTCCGTGAATCCCCGTTCATGCAGGGTAACCATCTCTTCAATTTCCTCATCGCTGAGAGGCTCATCGAAGTCCATGTCGGCTGATCGGAGCTGCTGCCGGAATGCGTCGGGATCTATCTTTGCCATGGTTGTGTCCATCTGAAATGTTGAGCTCGGGGCAAGGTATCACCTCACCTGGCGTCTTTGACATGGTAAAAGCGGGTTTGTCAGTTTGTAACGGATTGACACAACTACCAGGCAATTAAGATCCCCGCGTGCTGATCAGCGGTTCCCGCTGGAGAGAGAAAAAGGGTAAACGGCTCCTTTGGAGCGGGCTGGGTGAGCCCTGCCGGGCTCGGGCACGCGGAACACGGTTAAAGCGGCTCGCCCGTGAGAATTCGGGCTCAAAAATGAAACCATTGCTGCCCTGATGAACATTCGGGCAGCAACCGCAGACAAAAAAGCGAACCGATCGTGCATAGATTGCTCTTTCGATCTATTGCTCAAATGTGCCCCAGACCCCTTAGTTCAGAGTATATGGGCCCATCACTTCTCCAATGTTTGGCCATACCATATAGGCTTTCCAGTTTTCATTGTCAGTAGAGCAGGCCGCAAGGAATTCGCTTTTACTGTTTCGACTGGTCCTATGGATGATTATCCCGCACCCGCGAGCTCCGGATTGCGAGAGGGCCTTCGTGATCTTCATGTTGAATTCTGTTTTCCATGGCCCAGGGTATTGGCTTTCTATCTGCGCATTGACCTCCGGAAGCTCTGCGTGTGCTGCTGCAGAAAAAGAAAGCACAATTAGAATCTTGGCGAATCGCGACAACATCCATCATCTCCGTTTGACAGGTTTTCGTGTTGTTAGAGCAAAGCACGATCACGAGTTAGTGCTGCATTGCGATCGTGCGAGTTTCATAACGCCGTGCATAGTGTCAGATTCAGAAGAAAGTCTGAATCCGATTTTCAAGCTTCTATGACTCGAACTGGCATAGCAAGGCGTTTTCTTTGCGGGTGTTCACCCACCCATCGACATCGGGGCGGGTAAGCCCTGTCGGGCTCGGCCACGCGGGGATTTTAAGAGAGATGCGCAATTCAAAGCCTGCATAACCAGTGGTTGCATTGGGTGTGGCCAGACTCAGCGCTTATACTGAACGCTGGATTCGGAGTGATGGGCCACCCTATGACAGATCGAGCAAGCCAATTGGAATTTGCACGCGATTCCGAGAGTCTCTCCAAGTATGCCGCTCAAGTCTTTGAGAGTGAGCAAACGGCCTCGGAGTGGCTGCGCACCCCCGTTGCTGCGCTTGGAGAAAAGCGCCCCTGCGACTTGTGGCATACGCCAGAAGGTAGGGCGCAAATCGCTCAAGTCCTCAGCAAGATCGAGCATGGCGAGTTCACCTGACGCCGGCAGATCTGGCTCACCATCCGTTAAGTGTTAGCTGCACGCATCCAGCTCGGGGCTTCCCAGTTATTTTCATCTGAAAACGGATCGGGTTCCTCAGCGTGAGCTGGTACCGACCCTTCACTTTCACCATTCTCACCACCCGTGGTGATTCCAGCCCGGTCCATTCCAGTGCAATCAGCCAACGCTCTCAGCTCAGTGGCAACAAACGGTTCGATCTGATGTTTGTCGTAGAGTCGCTCCTGCAATAGCGTCAACGTAGTGATGTCGTTTTCACTGAGCTCCAACCCTGAATCAGCGCGTTTCGCCTTCACAATTTGTTCTAGCGTCCTCCGCTCAAGCCATGACATGTCTCTGAAAATATCGTTCAACGGATGGTCCTGTGGGAACACGCTCGGAGCAGCGAGGATTCGCGAACTCAGAGCTGCGAGGGCGGTATGTGTTTCTGTGCTTGTTCTCATTACTACAAATCCTCAGTTGATGAAGTTCGTAGCCAGATTTGCACATTTCGTCGGAGCTGCAAGACCAAAAGTCGCCCCAAACCTGTAACAAAATGCGAGCGTGTATTGCTGCTTGTAAATCGTCGGGTTGAATCCCAAAGCGTAATCGTATTGTGTACTGTATTTCATACCGTATTATGAGGTGTATTGTATTGCGTATTGTACTGCTGCTACAATACGGATATATCAACCAGGTGAGCAGGTGCAGGCATGGCGCGTACAGGTGTTACATTCGAGCAGGTTGTTGAGTGTGCAAAGGCCATCGAGAGCGAGGGGGAGAACCCCACGATCCAGCGTATCCGCCAGCGCCTCGGTACCGGCAGCCCCAATACCATCCACAAACATCTTCGTGCGTGGACTGCCCAGAACCAGCCTGAAAAGGTTGTGACCCTGAAACTCCCCGAAAAAATCCAAGACGCACTGATCGCCGAGATCACGCGCCAAACCAGTGAGGCTCGGGCCGAAGCAGAATCTGAGGCCCAGCAAGCGATGGCCACCGCTGATGAGCTGGCGGAAGAAGGTGAGCGCATGGAGGCCGAGATTGAGGCCCTCAAACAGCGTGTCGAAGAATTGGAACAAGCCCAGATCGAAGATGGAGCCCGACTCTCAGCTAAAGACGAGGAAGTGACTCATCTCCGCCAGGAGCTTCGTGCAGAACGCGCAGAAGCCGAGAAGGCCCGTTCGAAGATCGGAGAGGATGAACACAAATACCAAGCGGCTTGCGATCAGGTGGTTTCTCTGAAGAACGAGTTGGCCAACAAGATGGAAGAGCTGTCTGATGTACGTTCGGAACTCAAGGTGGCTGAGCGCGATGCGACCTACGCGCAAGCCAAATACGATGCTCAGACCAGCAAAACGCTGCACTTGGAAGATAGAATAGAGGAGCTTCGCAACGAACTTGCCGAAACACGAACTGAGCTTCAGGGGGCGCTGAAAGCCAGAGAGTCGATGGCGGCGGAAAACACCAAATTGCAGGTCGAGCTGGCCAGCCTAAAGAAATCTCCTAAACCGAGACAACGCTCAACTCAGACCAGGAAGAAGCCAACTAGCACCTCTTAACACGCGAATTTGTCTTTGGCACGACAAACACCCCCATTTTTGAGGGGGTTTTATGCGAATCCGCCTCTGCCGATTGCTTCAAAATGGACTTCTTATTTTGCAGCAATTGGAGGAATACCTTTGAAGCAACTGGCGTTCGTTGTAATCGTGATCACCCTGCTACTCGCGATCAGCTCTTCTGCTGCAGAGCCTATTCCCGGCCTCACTGCGTTTCTGAACGGGGTTTTGTGATGGGGCTGGCTCGCAACCGACAGGAGCTGGCTGAATCGATACTCCACGCTGTCACAAATCCCCAGAATCCCCAGCGTTCTATCGAGTTGCTGAATGGATTACTGATCGAGGCTCATCGGATCGGCTGGTTCTGCGGGGCGCAGGGAAGAAAGCCCGTTGGCGAAGGACTACTGACATACACCCTACGCAGAGCTGTGGGCAGCGCTCCATTGGATGTTGGTGCACGAAAAGCCTTACAAAAAGGCGTCGGCTGGGATCTGGAGAAGGTGTCTGCCAGCCTTTATCAGGGGCTGGAGAGAAAGGGGGATGCGCTGGAACCGGTTTTCAAGGGTGTTGTGGTCAGCAGATTCTTCCTTCCGCGCCTTAATGAGATGAATCAGGAGCGCCAGCGTCTCGATCTGGTCGATGCGGATCTGCACGATCGTATCACTCGCTGGAAGAATAGGGTCTTCGCAGGACGTGACTTCCCGCCAACCCTCCGACGACTCATTTACGACCGGGACAAGTTCACTTGCCAGGAGTGCGGAGAACACCGGACTCAGATCATTGCCCGAGGAGCGTCTTTGCAGGTAGACCATCGAATAGCGTGGACTGATGGTGGCGAAACATCCTACGCAAATGGACGGACGGTGTGCTCAACGTGCAATATCGCCAAGCACCACGCCAAAGACATGATGCTCCGATAGGTTATTCGATATCAGCCAGAATCTTGCTGAGGATGTTGCGCTGGCGGCCCGTCAGGTTTGCGTGACCGCCACGCTTCTGAGCCTGACAAAGACGTTCCAGGAAGGTGTGGTCTGCTGGCTTTATTGTCGGGTAGCGATCGGGGTTATCAACGATCGCACGCACCTGGTCCATCAGTTCCTTGCTCGAATCCATAGATTCTCCTCCCAGGGTCTCTGCTTTAATGCTTTGTTCCACATCAACAAAGGCTCGGCTTCATGCCAGCTTCACTGGCTTTTCTGAGCCTCCTGTTCCTCCCAGAAGCGCTCGATCGGTGGGTCTGGCTGCTTGAATAGGGCGGCCTCGATGAGCTGCTCACAATACTGGCGGTAGCGATCAAGATTGCGTTTGCAGAAGACTTCCAGCTGATGCGGGATAAGGCGCGGCGAGTAGACGAGATCCGGATAAGTCTCCATTCTGGCGAACTGCACCGTTCCGTCTTCAAACTTCACGCGGCCAATGCCGCACAAGTAGTCCTCTACAGCGGCTATGTTCGGGTATTTCTTTGCTTCCTGAACAGTGCTGACGACGCTTTCTACTCCATCCACAATTCATTCCTCTTCCGTTGAGTTTCAAACTCCCAATCGTATCCCATCGGCTCCCCCAAGGCCGGTACATAGGTCACGCCAGGACTGCTCCGCATGCTCGATCGTTTGGCAGCCAGGCGCGACTGAACATACTTTCTTCAGTTGTCGACGGACCTGTGCACTTTAAGGATGCCGTCGTGGACATCGCCGGCACTGAGGTAGCCAGTGGTAGTCTTGAAATAACTGGTGGCAAAGCAAGGCGAAGCGATGGCTTTGTGTGCCCGAACTCTGGCGTCTTCTTTGTCCTTCGCACCCTCCGATGCTTTTAGAATTGTCGACACTATGTTCGGGTTCTCCAATACGTATGGTATGGCTGCAATGTAGGCGAACTCGGCCATATCACGGGTTTTCGGTGTACCTTTTGCCATCATTCCTTGAAACACGGTAATTACTTTATCGGTGTTCTGGGGGCCCGTTGTCCCCAGCTCGTGAGAGAAACTGGCAACCATCATGGCCGCCTGTCCCAGCGCCTCACACGACATCGCATAGGAATTCATCTTGAGGTGCGCTGATAACGCTTCCGGTGTCGTTTCGAACGGGTCTGCAGCGTTCGCGATGGCCGGTACAAGAAGAGTCACGAAGGCGAGCCCTTTCATGATGTTGCTAGTTTTTTGCATAGTTGCTGTCCTTTCATGGTCTTTTTTGCGAATTTAGGCCGGTGCATAGGTCACGCCCGGCTTGTTCCGGAGGGTCAATCGGTTTGCTGCCAGGCCCGGAACTGCTCATCCCACTCGCCTGCAGGCATGTCCATTGGGAACGCCTCGGGATCTTTTTGGTTCTGCTCATGCCACCAGTTGATGAACTGTTCTGCCTCGGAGAGCAGATCCTGTCTGTACTGTTCGAGATTCATCATTTGTCTCCCTGAGCCGTTTCGGGTTGGTGGTGCAGGTACTGCCCAATGGTCATAGCTTTGGCTTTTGCCCGTAACTGGATCGCTGCTGGGTCGAGGTCGCCGGCTTCAACCATCATCCGCTGAGCGTTCTGGACATCACCCAGCTCTTTCTCCAGGTCTTCCCGGTTCGTCGGGTGCCCATCGTCGTAGGAGGTATCGAACCCATGCCGGAGGATCTTGCCAATGGCCTGTTGCGCCTCTCCCAGCTCTTCCATCAGGACCGCCAGCCGCTCTGCTTCAGCGTTGGAAAGCCCATTGAACGCCGGGCTCTCGGGCTCGATGCGGGTTCGTCTGCGATCGCTCGTGAGGTTGGCGATCGTCTGTAGATCCTCGCTTAGACGGCTTTTCGGTTTATCAGCCACAATCTAGGCTCCTCAAGATATGTGTTTGCCGGTGTTCTGTCTGAGCTGCTCGATGGCCAGCATCGCACGATACACCCAGGTATCCTTGCCGCCTTCACAATAGAAAGAGGCTTCCATCGCGAGCGAGTCCAACGCGAGTCCCAGAACGTCGTTGGTGATCTCCAGGCCGGTTTCGATGGCCTCGCCGTACTCGATGTCGTCCAGCTCGTATTCCTGCTTCACGTCCGCGATGTCTGCGCCCATGAGCAGATCCCGGAAAACCCGAAGCTGGTCCACTTTTGTGACATCAGGGCTGATCCCGGTAGGGGCCTCCCCTTGATTGCCGGCGTTTTGCTGATTGTCGCTGGCGGAAACCACGATGGGGTGTCCCCCTGTCATTTTCAGCGCCATTCTGACCTTTTCGGCCAGAGCTGCATCATCCTCGCGGGTATCGAGTGTCAGGGTCATCGCCTCTCCGCTGCTTCGGGCAGCGTTCATGCCGGCGATGAACACCTTGTCCCGCCCCATGTCCTCCCATTCCCCGCTGTCATGGTCAAACCGGTTGGCCCAGTCCTCAAAGACCTTGTAATCGCTCATAGTTACTCCGAATCTTTGCTGGCTGGGACTTAATTGAATCCCCACTCCATGTGGTTGAAGGCATGTTCTTTCATTTCAGCTTCTTGCTCTTTAGGCGTCATGGCTTCCCATTCTTCCCGAGGCATCTCAACATAGTCCTCACACATTGAGCCCACCATGTCCGTGCGCACGTAGTAGCGGATTCTGACTGTATCTGACACGACTTACTCCTGTTCGCTGTTAGGGGCAGCTTGGGCCGCTAGCGCATCTCTCACCGCCGCCTGAGGCAGCGACGTGATGCTGTTGGTATTGGCTTGGGCATAAATGCCGATGTCCGTCGCCTTGATCAACGCCCCTCCACCGAAATGATCGGTGACCTCGCCGACAACCTCCCAGCCGGCAGGAGGCCGCTGGATGTGTTTCTCTGGTTTTCCGGGGATGGCGACAATGACCTCCCCAAACTTCGGTTTGTTCATGGGTTTACCTGTTGCAATCAGTCTCCGGCGAACGCCTTCATGATGGTTTGCGGATCTACGAACTGATCTTGCAGCCAAGCGACCTGACCTTCAATTTCGGAATGTTTCACGCGATGCGCCAGATTCGCGGCCATGTGCTCAATAAGCAGAGCCGCCTTGTGCGTGATCTCGCCATTGTGGCTCAAATAGTCCGCCAGCGAGATGTCGCCCTTTTCCAGTTCGTCACGAGAGAACGGATCGAACCGGAAGGCCTCTGGCAGGTATAGGGACACCTTTGAATGCGGGCTCATCGGAACGCTCTTGTCGTCGCCCCGGTTGATGGCGATCGACTCAGCCCGCTTGATAGCCTTGTCCAGCTGAGAGAGATTGAAGATCGATTCCCGGTTGCAGGCAAGCGTGGCCATGCTGGAGGACTCGATGAACAGTCCGGTACCGCCGTGATTGCGGCCCATGCCGAAGGTGTTGATCACGTAGACCGGCTCATCCGTCTTGCGAACTACCCGTCCGGCGTAAATGGCGTAGTCCGCCAGGGCTTCCCGAACTAGCTCCATCTCCTGCTGCCGGTTATCGCTGAGGTACTCGCGAAACGGCTTCTCGGCGTCGATCTTGGCCGGTGTCCACTGGGAATCGAACTGGCGAATGGCCTCTCGGTAACGGGCCAGCAAATGCTTGCTGACCGGAGTATCGTTGGACAGGTTGTTTGCGATCTTGCTGGACCACTCCTCGAAACCGCAGGCGACAGCGACGCCAGTCTCACTGGGCACGGGGTCTACTGGCTTGTAGAAGGTCTCTCCATCAAAGTAACAGTCGACATCCTCCACTGAGGCGGCCAGCTTCAACTCCGCCAGCTCCGGGATATCGATATGGGCGATATCGGCAATGATTTCGGTGCGAGCTTTCCGGCAACCGGTGTGAATGACTTCGGCTTCGAATACGAATGGAACCTGAACGTTCATGATGGTGTTCCCCCTGTTCTCTGTGACTGCTTTCATCGTTGCATGAGATCGGGAAATGCAAGCGGCCCTGAGCTGGCGGAATGCCGGTTCGGCGGGATGATTCAGAGCGGGTGCGGTGCAGGGAGCCGGGTAAAGTTGGCTCCCCGTGAGGGTAGGGGAGGCTGGGCGAACCCAGCCTTGGGATAATAGCTGGCGGTTAAACGCCCATGGCCGTCAGGCAGCTCACGATCTCAGGGGGCAGGCTCAGGGTGTATTCCACCGAAACCCCGTCGTCACTGGGCATCACTTCATACGTGGCCCGCCATGAAGCGAAGAACAGCGGTGAATACCCTGTCCCATAGCACAGATGATTGATCAGGCTTACTTCGTCCAGCGTTTCAAAGCAGGATGGATGCCCCACGATATCCAGCTGGGGAACGTTCATCCGGATATGTTTTACGTATCCGCTTCCGGCGATCATTGCGTGTTTCGGCACGTCCAGATCGATCAGGCAGTCTTTGCCATCCACCCGAATGAGTTTCTTATCGTCGTTCACAACCACGTCAATCATGTTGCTGATGGCGTAGGGTCGGAGTGGCTGAGCGACAGCCTTGACCATGCGGGTCTCAACGACTTCGGTTGGCGTCAGCGGAGAGCCCATGTAGTGATCATCCGGCAGGCGAATAAACGTCGGGTGATTCACCCAGGTCCGAGCTCCATCGGCCAGATTCAAGAGGTCGCGCTTTCCGAGGCCTTCGATGCAGTCCTCGGGGAAGTGGTCGTCCGCCGCGTAGTCAGGGAGAGGGTCGTCTGAAAAGCCGGCATCCGGGGAGGCAACCATTCGACCGTCTAGTAGCCAGTGGGCATGGCCACAGACTGCATTGGCTTCTGTCATCACGTTACCCGGTTCTTCCGCCAGCCGTTCTTCCATTTTGGCGAACCAGAAGTGCAGGATCTCATACGCGGCTTGCTCGGCGGGGTACTGGCTGTAAATGCGGCAGGGAGGGGTTTGGGGTGCGCTCTGTTGTGTCATGTCAGTGCCTCATGGGTTGTCGTTGATTCAGTGGAATCATCCCACGGGCCCTGAAAATGCAAGCGGGCCCCTGCTATTCAGGGGCCCTGATGGGCTTACAGGCCTTGTGCCATTCTTCCGTTGTCGAAGAACTTTTCGATTCGCTCCGGCCTATTGATTACATCATTTGCAATGGCCCTCATTTGGTCTTCGGGGCCCCATTCATCCCAAAAGCTGAAGTAAGTCATCGTCATGTTCGTGGACTTCAGAGGTAGCGTGAGATAGCCGCGCTTTACGTCCTCACCCGTGACGTTCAGAAGATCTGAAGGGAGCACGCGGTATTCAGAGTCTGTATAGCGGTCGCCAGATAGCTTGATCTGCTCGGGGTCGGTCTCTATCCAGGTATATACAGTCACATAAACGGACTCGTACCCATCTTTAATGCCGTGGATCTGAATTTCATTGTTGACCACCTTGGCGGTCAACTCGGGTGCTGCCTTGACGTGGGGCGCGAGCAGTTCGTGAGCGGGTGCCGTCTCACCGTGGTCAAAGCTTCTGGCTGCCGCCAGGAAGGCCGACCGGTCCGGAACAATGTAGCTCGGGGCAATTTCGGCCTCCGTAATCGTCACATCACCCATAAAGCGATCAAACCATTGTCCATCAACAGCCGTAGGCGGCCCGAACATGTCGTTCACCATCCCTTTGAAGCTGAAAGTGTTTTGTTTCGACAGAACAGGGGCCATCGCTGTGCCCCCTGCCGCAACCAGGACGATCAACGACAGAACTGTGATTTTGCCCGAGGAGTAATTTGAAGATCGCCCTTTGAGCCACACCGCGCCCAGCAGGAGATCGCCGACAATGATGGCGGCCATAACCGTCCACATTGGGCCATCTACGGGAAGTTCCAGCACGATCGGGAACAGGAACGCACCGACAAAGCCGAAAAGGAGGAGACCGAAGAACCAGAAGAAAACGGGGAACTGACCAGTGAATGTCCAGTAAGTAATCATGATTGTCCTATTTTTTTTGGGTATATCAACGGCCAGCTTCCAGCTTGGCCGCTACGGCGCGTCGCATTCTGCCACATGCTTGCGTCAAAATGGATTCGGTGGGGTCAGGTATCCTGTTCCCTGTGACACAGGTTGGATACCCAGAGGGGCGGGGTAGGCCTGCCGCCTGCACCTCGATCAGTCATAGAGAAACCTCTCGTTGGTTAGTGATCAAATCAGTCTGATCATCCCACGAGGTCTCAAAACGCAACTCCGGGTTTGGCTCCGTTATCTCTTAACGCGCTTACAGGTCGGACAAATGAGGTGTCCAGTCGACGCTTTAAATTCTGCATAGTGATATTGGTCTGTTTCGGCGAGACAATTCCCGCAGACCCAGGAACCGCAATTCAGCTCGATGAACCCGAGATCATCACAGCCGTATAGCTTTCTGACATATAGCTCGCGCCAGGCCGGGTCCATCTCGGGGTTCTCGCCCTGCGGTTGATCATTCATCGTGGTGTGTCGCTGGCGGTCTTTATCTCTCATCTGTTTTCCTCTGTATCAAACCTATGTGTGGCCGTTTTCTTGTCACGCAAGAGCAGCCAGTTGGGCGGGGGAAATCCCAGCTGTTTTCCTGAGGTTTTGCAGGTGAGAGGTGAAAATCCTCAGCCTCTTCGGGTTAGTGGGCTGAGACCTTGGTAAAATGGCCTGACATTCATAACCCCTGCATTTCCATGGGCAAGCACATTCCCTTCGGGCCGGGCCATCCGGACTATGACAATCAGCTCGATTTGTTCTCTCAGGTCGAACCGGAGCTGGCGGATCTCGACCAGGCAGATCTCCTCCAGGAGCCTGCTGCATGTGAGAGTGAAATGTTCCCCAATGACATCGCCTGCAAGATTCCGTGCCCGGTATGCATAGGGCAGGGCCCTGATCAGGCCTCCCTGCAGCTGGCGGTCACTTCCCCGGCCCGGTACCGGGATCTCTTACCTGGTGGTGACGGGAATGCTTCCTGTCTGTTATGTCAGGGCAAAGCTGAAATGGACGCCAGGCTGCGACGTGCGGATGGCTTTTGGTGGGATTGCGAATTGCTTTGTGTGATAAAGGCCGAAACCATCGACAAGGCCAGGCGAAAAGCAAAGGGGTCAGACTTGACCCCTCTATACGTAGAACATGGCGGATTCTTTACAGCCTCTGCTGCCAGTATTACTTGAGGTCGATCGGAACAGTCTCCTTCTCGCCATCTCTCAGCACCGTAAAAATCACCCTTTCAGTTGACTCCGGGACGCTGCCTAACACCTTCTCTGCGTCTTTGTAGTTGCGAATTGGGGTGTCATCGACCTGTATAAGTACGTCCCCGGCCAGCACGTTTGCGTAAAAGGCGGGCGTTTCTTCGACAACAACTTCAATCAACATCCCAGTATTCCGGCCAAGCTCTCTTCGCATTTTGCTATCGAGATCTTCTCCTTGTATTCCAAAGCGGGGCTTTTTCTTGAATTTTGCGAGATAAACGGCTGTCTGGTCGTACCTTCGTTTGTTTGTCGTGATCGGCATGGCTGAGGTGCCGTAGGTTGTCGCAGACCCAGATAAGGTGCCTGAAAAGTAGGTAGTTTGCGTGTCCGGCAAGAAAAGAGTTGTTGTCGATGTTTCAGTGTCAGTGTATTCCCAGCTGAGCAGAACCAACGATGCTCCTATGTCCTTGGCTTGGGCGACTGCGTCTGCTTGGTCTTGATACTCTGCATTGAAACCAGAAGCACCCACAACGCCATATCCCTTCGCTCTGAGGGTCAGAATGTCCCTGTCCAGGTCATCCGAGGTATACACTTGTGGCTCCTCGCCGGAGGGTAGGGCTTCCAGATGGGGGTGGGTCTTGGGGTCAACGTACCCAGTGTAGAAATTACGATACTCGTTTGTTGCACACCCACTTAGAAGCGATATGGCGATTAACAATCCAATAAGGGGTTTTGTCATAGCAGTCATTCCTTGTATCGACTATTCAGTGTCGGGAGAGATTTTACACAAATTCCATAGCAAGGCAGGTGCAGGCGAAAACTTATCGATCATGGCTTCTTTGGATACATGGTAATGAGTGTCATAGAGACTTCGCCTGAGTAATAGTTCTCCTTTGCCTTGATGACAAAGATGGCCCCTCCGTGCTGGATCTTGTACTCAGCTGGGAGCACACCCTCTTCGTGATATCGATCGTCAGCAAAGGCCCAAACCTGCACGAGGCACTCCAGCAGCTGGCTAAAGCTGATCTCCTCGCGTTCCGTCAGGACAAAGCCGCGCTGAATCATGCGCTGTAGGGCGTGCAGAGTGACTTGCACCAGGGGAATTACAGTGCCGAGCTGATTAATCGCAGTCTGAGGGTTTAGGATCTCCCGTCGCCGTAGCGCCACCATCATCAGGTTCAATGCGGTCCAGGAGTCATCGCTCGCCCCAACTGGCGGTGTGTTCGAGGCCAAAAACCACAACTGAACGCTGTCTGTCTTTTTCGGGTCTGGCCTTGCCATGATTTGTCCTTTCTTGTCATACCACGCGCCAAAAAGGTCGTCCCGCACGATTGGCATTTTTAGAACTGCATGCCAGCGCCTCGTGGGGGATAAATCTGGCTTAAAGCCCATTGCTACGAAATTCTGCTCAAAGGTTTTTACGCCTGCGTACTCCTTCAGCTGCTTCATGAGCCTTCGAGCCTTGGTCATCGCGGTTTGGTCCGATATCTCATAGTGGGGCGTCCTAACTGAGATCGATGGCTCTGGAATACGTTTTGCCATTGGTGAGAGTCCTTTCTGCCAGTGGGTTGGGCGTTTAAGAATTCGAAGGTTACATGGAGACAAGTGTTTTTGTCCCGGTTTAGACCACTTATGAACGCCGTATTGTCCCAGGATGAGTCTGTGTCATTCGGCGCTCATCTTCGTTCTGCGTTCATGCTTCGCCATGGCGGCATAGAAGAGTTTTCTGTTTCGCTCCCTGCGCTTTCGGCAGATCTCCCGGTAATTCGGATCGTCCAGGTCCGGATCATCGGCCCGGTCTTCTGCCAACTTCTCTTCCAGTGCTAGCGCATACGCCCGATCACTGATCTCCAAGTCTGCGTTTTGCGCAATCGTCACGTACTCGGCCTCAACTCGCTTGATGGTCTCCATCGCCAGGGCGAGGTGAGGGCTCTCTTTGTACCTGTCGCTGGCGGACATGAATTCCAGCAGAGGGAAGTCCGGGAATTGCCGTGACAGCTCTGTCAGTCTCAGCGGAGGAATCTCATTTCCACGCAGATATTGGCTGATTGCCTGGTTGCACGAGCTGGGGCTAAGCCCGATTCGTCGCGCTATTTCATACCGCGTTTCAGTCCTGCCTTGGAGCCAGTCGTACAGGATTTCGGTTGCCTTGTTGGGCAGATCAGAGCGTTTGAGTGTTTTGCCGGCCATCGTGGAAGTCCTTCAGTCGTGGATTTTGCTCAAATCTACGGGGGCGGATTCATTCTTAGCAATTACTAAGTATGCCACGAGTGCAAAAAAATGCCCGGTACCAGGGCCGGGCTTGGGTGAACTTTGTTGCTATGCAACATGGCGAGCTGGACTTGATCGACCTAACTTGATGTATCGCTCTATCGATCCCGGCTTCAAACCTGTCTCGATCGCAATGACGGCAACTCTGTCTTCAGGGCTAAATCCGAGATCCGAAAGTTCTTGCATGCGCTCCCGAATGTATGCATGACGCAAACCTTGAGTACCGTAAGAAAAGCCAAGCGCTATATCCGACGCTTCCGCAAAATTGTGAACCCATGCATGACCGTGCCCGATATCGTAGCCGCAAAGTCGACGCCAGCCACCCTCCTCAACAGTAACAGGGCAGCGAAGCCGAACGGCCTCCAGATCCTGTGCCAGGCTCTCGCTTACTGCGATTTGTCGTGAAATCCCATCCCGGTTCTCGATGGTGTAAATCACAATGTCCTTTCTGCCTGAGAAGAGCTGATGGTCATAGCGGCTTGTCAGGTCAACGGTCCTAACGAGAGGAGGACGCAGAGACGCAATTTCGCAGGCTTTGACGCCAGCTTCGTATGCAAGTCTGGTCGCCAGACTGTGTTTACCTATCTGTTGCTCCGCGATCGCCATCACCTGGTCGTGCGTGTAGGGCGTAGAGTTTACGGTTTTCATTACTTTCCTCGGTTCAGATTCGTCGGCTCACCAGTTCTCTCCCTCCTGTCCTTACTCAAAATGTCCTTCTGCTGAAATGATCTCTCGAAGCAAATCCCGTAGGCGTTTGGATAGACGAAATGACTCCGAAGACATCAGCTGTCACGCAACGCCTGGCGTGCCCATTTGCAATAGCTGGAAAACGGCGTCGCGATTGTTGGCCGCGACCCGATCATCACCTGCCACATCCGAGAGCATGAGATTCCAGGCCTTCCGTTGCAGATCCTGCATTGCGCTCAAAGTACAGATCCGACGAATATCGATCCCGAGCCGACGTGAAGCCTCCGTGTATAGGGACATCCCTCGCCGAGTCAATCGGATCGAACCGTCTCGGTATTTCGTGTAGTTCGGGGTCTCCTCCTCCACAGGAAGGGCCAGATTCACCCCGTTCAGGCCTATTACATTGTTGGTCATGGTCAAACCTATGCGCTTTGTTTTGTGGGTGCAGATTCAGTGCCTGCACCCCTATTTTGTGTAGAAACAAACCCGGAAAGGATTTGCTCATGTTGCTGCTGTATACCCGAATAACGCTCCAGCCCAGAGCAGTACACACAGCAAATCTGCTTCGCCCGAGCGCCACCAATTCAATGAGTGACGACGCCACGGATGTATGAACGGAATACCAGTCGGATTCGGCCAGTCGAACAACAGGTGCGTTAACCCTCCCAACACGAATGAGAGAAGCCCCGCGTAAATCTCTGCCCCAAATGCATAGGGCAGGGGAGATCCTGTCGTTAACAGCCAGATCAGCCCGGCAATCCAAAGCGGAACCCAATGAGTGACCGTCCTGTGCTTGATCCAGTAAACACCACCGATCCTCTCAACGTTGTCGGGGAAGACTCCCCCATACCATCCGCCGAGAAAGCTGATCCCTAAAACCGCCACTCCCGCATCGTTCTGTGAGTACAAATGCAGTCCTGTAGCAAATCCGGTTACAGCTCCGGTTATGTGATGTCCGACCTGGTGCACGGATCGACCTCTTTGGTTTGTTCCAGTTAGACCAAGGTACAGGCATCGGATCGGCGGCTTTGAAGGAAAGGCTGCGTTTTTTATTACGCAACTGTGCGGTTTGTCGCGTGGGATCTATACTGTTTGTGTTTAACACTGTTTCACATCCTCATAGAATGGTGTGGCGTGCTAAACGAAAAAAGCCGCACTGGAGGGTGCGGCGAATGTATGCGTGCAATCGGGCTTTACGCCTCTGATACGTCGCATAGTGTCCAGTTATGCGACGTATCTATCATACCAAGCTCTTGTTGCAGGTTATGCATGGTTGATGTCAATTTTTTGCATATTTCTCAACAAACTGATCGGACCAGCCCTGATCGTCTGACAGTCCTACTCCACCGTCAGTTCGCCTTACGCCTCCTCAAGTTGCTCACTATCTTCTTCAGACACATCACCGACCAGTTCGAGATACCCGAGTTCTTCATACACTTTTCGTGACCGCTTCACTGCTTTTCGCTGATCTGCAATTGCGCCGCTCAGTGTCCGTAACTGCGCAAAGTCTTCTTCGAACATTTCCGCTAGCTCTTGCTCCCACTTCGTGAAGCCAGCAAAGCGCTGCATCGGGTACCGATCCCGGTTCCGACCCTTCGGAATTGCTTTGCTGAAAAGTTTCTTGTCGTTCTTCGGGCCCACCCAGCGCTTCCGGTACCAAACGATCTGGATCTTGTAGCCCGCTCTGTCGATTATCCGAACACCCAGGCGACCCTCGTTCTCTCGATTGCGCTTCCGCTCTTTGATTTGGGCCCAGTAGTTGTCTACTAGCGTTTGAGCTTCTTGTGTAACAAGAGCCTCTTGCTCCTCAAGGATTTGCTCCATCTGCTCAAACCACTCAGGATTAAAACCCATTTCCTTACACCCCTTTCCCACATAGATATCTCTTTGCTTTTTCTGTGTATTGTTCACAGATCCGCACTTATATGGGGCTCACTTTATTACACGCTCTGAACACTCTACTGTGCAGAGCGTGCGTTATTTTTGACGAATATGATCCTTTCCGGTGTCTCTTACACGCTCTGTACCCTCTACTTTGAACACTCTCTGTATGGAATGTTGTTTCCAGATCTATGTAAATGTCCGAAAAATAGGGCCTTTTCCCGTGTACAGAGAGCGTTATTTTTTAGGTGCTTGCGCAGGTTTTAATGCCCAGGAGACAGGCTCTTTGTGCTCTGGCCTTTTTGGTGTTGAAAGCGAGAAACCAGAAGGTGGCGACACTCAAAATAGCACCTCCGCCAGGCCGGCTCGGGTATACGACGCCAGTTGGTGCTGCATGGCGGCGCTGGGATGGTTGCTGAAGCCTCTTTAACGCCGTTTGGCGTCGCTGATTCGCTTTTTATCCCAATTTTCCCTCCTTTGCGACGCCATCTGGCGTCCTCTAACCAATATCAAAATTGAAATGACGCAGTTTGGTGTCGTTTTTAGCAGCTACTTGGCACTTGCGTTTCTGAAATGCATGGGAAGCTATGGGTGTATCCAGAAGATCAACCTCCAAACAGCTTTAGGAGCTTTTATGTCTTTTTATGTGATGGGCTACGACATCGGTTACAGCAACGCGAAAGGTGTTGCCGGTTTCGTGGACGAGAACAGGGGTTTTAAGCAGGCCAAAACTTTTGTTCGCCCGGTAGGTGCAGCCCCGGTGACTGATTGCATCGACGCTGACAACGACATGACTGACCAGCGAGTGCCGGTCACTCTTGGTGATGAGCAATGGTATGCGTTTATTGAGCCGGCGATGATCATGCGGGATAAGCGCGAGCTTAACTACGATTACGTCACCACGAAGCAGTACAAGGCCGCCTTCCTCGCAGGTCTGATGGAAGCAGAGTCCAACACCATTGATTTGCTCGTGACTGGTCTGCCAGTTTCGCAGGCTATGGATGAGACGAAGATCAAAGAACTCATCGCCATGATGGAGGGCGAACACCAGGTCGCCGCTAAGCGAAAAGTGACTGTTAAAAAGGTCGTAGTTCGCCCTCAACCGTCAGCGGCCTATATCCGGATGGCCTACGACTACTCCAGTGACAAGAAGATGAGCCGCATTATCCGCGAGGGTCAGACGGTGGTGGTTGATCCGGGCTTTTTCTCTGTCGACTGGGTAACTCTGAAGCAGGGCGGCATTATTAAGGAAAGCTCCGGTACTTCTATCCGTGCAATGGCCCGAGTCATTGATGCAGCAGCTGAAGCCATCAGTCGTGAGTATGGTGCTGGCGGATCTGTGCGTAGCGCCCTCGAAAGAGCCATGCGTGATAACGATCCAGAGCTGCTCGCCAATGGTGAGTTTGTCGAGTACAAGCCCTACCTCGATGCTGCCGCAGAGAAGATTTCTCGCTACGCGCTTGCCCAGATGAAATCTGATATGGCTCTCCAGGACAACGTAGCTGATCTTCTGGTCCTCGCTGGTGGCGGAGCCAAGTTCTACAAAGAGGCAGCAAAGGAGCTGTTCCCAGAGTGCCGTCATGTCATCACCTTTGATGAGTCAGTGACTGCAATCGCCGAGGGCTATTTCCTTCTGGGGCAGGGTCTCGCAGCTCAGACCAAGGCCGCCTAAGAGGGGAAAGCTATGGCAAGCGGACGGATTAACTGTTTCGTGACAGGTAAATATCCAGATCTGCGTGACCATTTGCGGAACTACGATCGTGCTGCCGGGGAGAGACTGAAACTCTTAGCAACCGTAGGGGCGATTATGTCGGCGATGACCAATGGTTCGTCGTCGGCCACCCCCCAGGCGAACGATCTGGATGAGGATGTGCTGCGCGTTAACGTTCGACTATCTCCGGCTTTCGAGGAGTTAGTAGGTGAGCTTGGGAACGCCACAAAAAAGGGCGGCAAGCTGATCAGGTTGGCTGCCCTTGGTCTTGAGATCACCCGGAACCCTGGCGCTCACGAAATGTTGAAAACGATCGTTGAGACGAAGGAATCCGGGGAAACAGCAGCACCTGAAGAAGCGCAAGAAGCCGCAAAAAACGACACAGATTGGATGGGGTTGGCTGGCGGCCTTCTCGATGACGACGCCATCTGGCGTTGATTTCACGGAGTTTCACAATGTCTTTACTGAAAGTATCTAAACACCGGTTTAACTCACTTTTTTTTGATCGCGGGATTGTGCAAAATTCACCCCGAGCTGTACGGAAATTCATCACAGTTTTCGTATTAGCACTCGTTCAACTGGCATTTTCGGGCGTAACTCACGCGACCGGGAATAGCCCAACACCAGCGTTCCTACAAGGTACAGTATATGACCGTGTAGGAAGCTCAGAAGGCGTCAGCCCGACTCTTCTCTACGCACTGGCACTCACTGAAAGTGGCAGGGCAATCGGAGACCAAGACGAACATGTGGCCCCTTGGCCGTTCGTACTTCGGGCTCTTGATGCACGCTACTACGCCGATAACGAACGCGATTATCGGGCAGCGTATAAGCTCTTTGAAGAAAAATATGGAGATAAGTTCGACGTTGGCCCCGTCCAGGTCAATGTTTACTGGCAAGTTACCAAGGCTAACAGGGTTGGCTCAGGTGCTGACTTGCTGGACTTGGAAACCAATCTCAGGATTGGTGCGCAGGTTCTGCGTGAAGCTATGGCCTCTACTTCTGATAGGGCGCTTGGCATTGGTCGCTATCACACATGGAGTGATGAGAAGCGAGCAAGGGTATTTGGAGAACGGGTTTTGGCTGTCCACCAAAATCTGTTGGAGTCACAACACTAAGCAATAAGGTAACCGGCAATGCGTGCGAATAGTCAAAGGAAACTCGATCTGACCAATGTGCTGGCGGATGTCGATGCGGAAGTAAAAGAAGTCCACGCGTCCATCTCTGAGGCATCTGTACGAGATCAACAGATCAATATGATGATGTTGTCCCGTATGCACCAGGTATGCGCTGAAGACCCCGCCAAGGCTGCTATTAAGTACAACCTCCCACCGGATGTTGTTGAGTTGATTGCTGAGTCTGGCCCTGATTTTTACCTCAAGGTCCAGCCTTTGGCCGACAAGTTCATGTTCGATATGTCTCGCAACTCTGACACTCTGCGTCGGGCACTGAAGTCTGAGAATACCCTCCAGAGCCGCTTCTTCCAGGTGGCGCGGATGTATTCGGCTGACATCTCCGACGAAGATACGGGCAACGTCGCTTAACAGGGGGGGACGCCAATGAACGCACGCCACGCTTTATTGCGTCTTTCGGCAAGGCGCATGTTGCTGATGGGTTTCCCCAACCAGGTCGTTGAAGACTGCGCGAATATCGGTAGTTCCCAGCGTCGTACCTTGCGACATGAGATCAAAGTGCAGGGCGGTCTTCAGCCGCCCGAGATGCGAGGGCCCGTTCGCCAAGTCAAAAGCCTGACAGCCAAAGGGGCTGATCACCTCCATGCCTCCCTTGTAATGGCCATCTATTGCAGTATCCACCCTAAGGCGAGAAGCCGGGTCGATATTGATGCTGTTATCGAAGCTTTCAAGATTTATAAAAAGGAACTTGGTGCTATCGAGGCGGCTGAACCTCGCGCAAAACAAATGACCCCTCTGGATATGGCCTCTACCCATGCTCTGGCTGTTGCCCTTCGTTCCCATGAGGACAGCAATTCGGCTGAGATGCGTAAGTGCAAGAGCTGCTTCTCACACTACTATGTGGTGTATGAGCAGGAGGCCAGCCTTCGCTGTCCATATTGCGAATGGCGGGTACGCGGCGTTAAGCCGTAGTTCTTGCTTCACCATCTGGAGGACAGGAAACCGCTCAAGTCGATCTGGGCGGTTTTTTTTCGCCAGAAATTTCTGCGTTTTGTGAGCCTGATAGGGGGTTGCGTTTTTTCAACTCGCGATACACTAGATGTAGGAATGGGAAGGATGACATGAAGAACTGGACACTCACACAAGTTACGCTGTTCGTCTATGCACTCAGTCTTGCTTTGACAGTGCTCTTGGCGATGGCTGGGCAACTGGGCTCTCTGGACCTTGCTACAGCGATAGGCTGGGTGCTTGCTGGATGGCTTGCAGGTTACCAAACCATAGTATTACTTCTTGTTGGCGGTACCTTCCGGTGGTTTTTTAAAGACGTTCTCCAGGTAATGTTAAGGCAATTATCATGAAGTCAGTAATTGGGACAATTAAAGTGGTCGGGAAAGTGCTGTTGCTTGGCGGTGTAGTATCCGTGGCAGCATTGGCTTACTTGCTGGCCATGACTCTTTTCGGGGTTAAACCGGATGTTCACGCTGCAATGACTGTTGCCGGTTGGGCTTTTGTCGCCGGATCTGTTCTCCTCGCCGCACGAGCGTTGATGTCAGGCTATCGCTCAATGAGCACAACTAAGAACCCGGCTAAAGAGGCTCTGGCTGCTGGCGAGCCTGGTTCCTCTTCAGCTGCGCGTGGCCGTGGCTTAATTAGGCCTAATGACGACGCTTTCTACGGCCTCGCTCTCATGACATCCCCTCGTGAGTATATGAAGAACTCTAACTTCGAGGATTAAAAAAGCCGGGACTTGCCCGGCTTTTTATTGTCTACTCCTGCTGTCTTGCGATTGTATCGCTAATTGTCTCCTCTAGGGTTTCTTGCAACATCTCTAGCTGCTCTTCGTTGATCTCAACACTAAGACTATCAGCTCCCCCTGCTGGCGCTACAAATGCTCCCTGACTGCTTGCGCCGCCAGATTGCGGCGTTGTTTCGATTGAAAAACTTGGCTCAGCTGCCGGGGGTTGTTCAGCGTTCATGGTGGCGGCAGCTGTTTCCGGCTCTGAGGTTGGCTGACCATCAATGAATGGACTGCCAGCTTGGGGCTCCGTTCCGGATGAGATGTCTGGCTCAGCTGCCGGGGGTTGTTCAGCGTTCATGGTGGCGGCAGCTGTTTCCGGTTCAGGGCTTGGTATTTCTTGGCCAACACTATCCATTACTCGTTCAAACTGATCCTGAGGAAGAGTATCTTGGAGCTGCTGGATTTGATCGTCACTGAATTGTAGCGGTGCTGCATCATTGTAAGCATCGATGGAGGACAGCCTGCCACCTGCGAAATCTTCGTTTCCAGAAGCATTGTTGATGACATCTGCCATTCCCTCAGCCACTTCAGCATTTTCGAATACTGAGTATGCTCCAATCAAAGCTTCACGAGAGTTTTCGAGGCCACTATATGCTCCGGTATCAAGCGCTTCGTGGATGTCAGTCGCACCAACAGCTTGATCCAGGAACGCCATCTGGGATTCTGCAAAGTAATCGGCCTGAAGTTCGTTGAGGCCTTTCTCCATCGCATCTTCTTTGATGCCTGATTTGAGTTCATCCTTCATGCTGGAAAAAGCTTCCTGCCCGGCTTCGACGCCCCCTTGGAAGGCTTCACCAATTCCTTCCATCAACTGTCCTGTGGTTTCGTCGTAGCTGTCCCCCAGCGAATTGAACAGGGCACTAACCTTATCCAGCATGCCTTCTTCAGAGTTGGCCGCTTCAGCAGCATTGCCAAGATCCGCTTCGACTTTATCAGCAGTATCACTCCATAGACCGCTGAGGTTGTCCCAAACCTCAGCCGCACCTACGGCAGTTGCTGCGATCTTAGCGCCGGACTCTTGGAGTTCTCCTTCAACATTGCCTGCCGTTCCAGCGATCTCGAAAGCTGTCGGCCCACTGTCGATGTTTTCAGCTTGCTCAACGATCCGTTGAGCACTTAGTTCTCTGGCTTGTGAGTTAACAGAGCCACTGTTTTGGGCGGCAGCTTCGTCCACGCCCACACGATTCTCTTCGTCAGCGGCTGTTACAAGGCTTGCGTTCGGAATTTCTGCCGGACGATCCCCATCGTCTTCTCTAACGGTGCGCATACCCTCACGGGTATTGGAGTCGGGATTAATATTGCTTTGCGAGGGTGCTCGAACCTCTCCCTCTGTGCCGGATTGATCCAGGGGGGCCCAACCAAGTGCTCCGGAAATTGCATCGATACCCTGTTGACGAGTTTCAGCATCTTCCGAGGCAAGAGAGGTTTGGAGAACGGCTAAGCGCTCTGCCAGATTCGTGTCACCAACCGACTCAGCATACGTTTGAGCAAGGCCTGAGGTATCGATGTTTTGCTCATCAAGGTTCTCACGCATGGCTTTGAAGTCGTCATTGTCGATTTTGTTTGCTACCACGCCAGCATCAAAATCGCCCATTGCGGCCAGCCGCTGTTCAGCAGTTTGGCTTTCGCTGTATGCGTCAGAGGCCTGTCGCGCTTCCTGAGAGCTTTGCATCAGGCTTTGAACTTTGGAACTCTGCTCTCCCTGTCCGAACGTTTCCGTGTTTTGCTCGCTGAAGTTTGCTGCAATGTCTTCTTTCAGCTCCGCTTTGTCAGCGTTGCTGTAGCCAGCTTGTTCATTTTCAGCGATTTGCTCACGCACCTGCTGCATGACCGAATCTTTGGTTTCGCTGGACACCTTGCCTTCAAGAGCCCCCCCGAGCTTGGCAAGCCCTGCATTTGCGCCCATGCTCCCACTGAGAACACCACCTAGAACACCAGCAACTGCTTCTTGGCTGGATTGGCTAAGGTCGTTCGATTTGGAAATAGATTCCGCCTGCTCGCTGACCGCCGTGGCTATATTGCTGTCAGAGGCGGTTACACTCCGACCGAGACCTTGGGTTAGTGCAAGCTGTTCCTGAGAGGTGCTTGTGTTGTTCAGCGTATCTGTCAGACCCGAATTGAACGTATCACTTGAGGACTTCACGTCCTGAAGAGCCCTTTGCGAACCCGTTGAGGCCGCAGCGCCAAGCTGCACTGAACCGGTTTCGCCTTCCCGGCCAGCCATTTTGGTGATTCCAGATCCAAATTGAGAGCTACTCGCCGATCCCACACCACTGAGAGCGCCGACGCTCATTGCGTCAGGCTGAATAGACTCTGCTGCTGCATCTGCACCCTTGGCGGTAGAAGAGGATATCGAGTTTGCGAGGCTTGCCGCGCCGTACATGGAGCCTGATACCAGGAAGAGAGAGATCATTGGGACCGCCGTCGCCATATAGCTACCGGTCCCGATCCAAGTTTTGGCCGTGTCGTAAGCTGCGTTCATGAAGTAGATCGAATTTGCCGTTGTCACGCTTGAACCGGCAAGGGCCAACTCTGAAGAGGCACCTTCAGTGATAAAAAGGTCAACGATTGAAAGCAGCGGCATCCAAAGCTGAATCCAGATCAAAAGCATGAAGTATTTGATGCCCAGCTTGATCCCGAACGCACCCATCACCATGAGGAAAGCAATAAATGGGGTTATTGCGAAGCTCAGGCCTTCAAAGAAGGTCATCATTGGATAGATGGTTTCTTGGAAGAATGACGCTTGTGCGGCCCAGGAGATGTTGCGCTGCTCGATGGCGTTGGTCATGGCGATGGCAAGTGTTTGGTCCTGAAAGTCCTGGTACTTGCCCTGAGCCGCCTCCAGCATGATTGGCTCAACGATCATGGTAATAGCCATCTGCTGAGCAGCAAGACCACCACCACCAAGCCCAGCGAGGATCTCTGAATTCGAGAGGTTCAGTTTGTCCTCCCAGGTGGGGGCACCCGGAGCAGTGCTTGTGGCATTCAGAGCCTTGTTGAGAACCCGCTCAACTTCTGGCTCGTTGAACATACTGGAGAAGACTCCATCGAGAACGG
>Ga0208919_1000345_pt1 | contig 33289 bp, 38 predicted proteins | sample 4_EtaG_FD_184076 | JGI IMG/M metagenome (GOLD analysis project Ga0208919, IMG submission 184076) | Marine viral communities from the Subarctic Pacific Ocean - 4_ETSP_OMZ_AT15127 metaG (SPAdes) (version 3) | ecosystem: Environmental > Aquatic > Marine > Oceanic | place: Pacific Ocean | collected...
AACCGAAGAAGATCACGAACTAGGTCATAGTAATAGTGGTCATGAAATCACAGAAGCACAATGCGAGGTCATCTGCAAAAGATTAACCGAAGCATTAGACAACGGAGAAACGGAAGAATATAAAAAGAGTTATTACAACTTTATTAATAATCTTCCTCTTGTTAAGTGCGACACTTGTGAGGGAGTAGGAGAACGAAACGATCAATACGTTCAAGGAGAATGTAACGCTTGTCATGGTAAAGGAGAACGTAAGGACTTTGCAACACATTACCCTTTTGAGATAAAGAACGTTGAAGAATTTAGGAACTTCATCAGAGAATCAGGAGGATTCGCAATCAGCTAGAACACTTCTCCTATAGTGGGAAAGGACGGAAGCTCCCAGCTTCCGTCCTTTTTTTGTGTTTGGTGTTAGTGTTCGTATTGGTATTAGGCCCATGTCCGTCCCGGCCAGCTCTGGACTCCTGAGCAGAGCTAACAAGCAAGCAAGCCCCCAAACCCTTATCCCATAAGGGTTTCCGACCGACCAACTGCTGTGTTTTAACTACCAGCTTCCATCCCGGGCTGGACCCAGAGCAAACAAGCAAGCAAGCAAGCAAGCTGAAACCCTTGTAGTATAAGCGTTTCAGCTTGCTTGCTTGGGCGAGGGCGAAGCCCGAGCCAGTACCATCCCGGTTGCTGGACCCAGAGCAAACAAGCAAGCAAGCAAGCTACCCAGTCAATTGTTCCTTCGTCCTATCTCTAACGAGAAAGGTCAAATGACTTTGGACGAAGGACCAATTGACTGGGCTAGAGAGAGAAAGGGGAGAAAGAGAGAGACCTTGTTCAGAGAGATCTCTTACTTGGTCAGAGGAATAAATATAAATGTCATATTTTCTTGGACTACTCTCCAAGACCCTCTTGACCAAGATAAAAGCAGGGGAGTTTTTACGTTCTTCATGGTAGGCAATTTGGTGAGGAGACATATTAACTCTATTACTTTTTGTTACCTTCAATTCAACAGTAAAGTAAATACCCTCTTTGGTAGTGCCTAAAACATCTGGTATGCCGTGATTAACCCGTGATTCCAAGCGAATCCAAGAAAACTCCGTCAAGTTTTTTCGTACTTGTTGCCAAAACAATTTTTCAGGTTGTGCCACAGTAAAAATATTATACTTTATTGGTAGAAATGAGTTGTATTTATGGGATATTTATTATAAGGTGGGTATGTAATTTATTAACAAAAGGAACAATTATGAAATTTTTAGAAGAAAAAGAATATAAGGGGTATTCAATTTATGTGTATGAACAAAAACCTTCTCCAGAATGGGAGAAGCATTGGGAGACTGATGATCTTCGCGGAGATGAACTAGGAACTCATGCTTACAAAATATTTAATAAACAAGGTGAACAAGTAGGGATAGACAGATGTTGTATGGGTGATGAAGGAGCTTGTTTTGAAAACGCAGAAGCAGATATTGACTGCGGAGATGTTGATGATGTTGTAAGGGAAACAAGTATGAATGATGAAGAAATGATGAAACTTGTTTACAGTTTAGCGGAGTTAGATGAACACAGAAGAAAGGAATTAGCGATACTACTTTTATCTACAACATTAAATCCTCTAGCAGTAGAACAAACTGCTGGGTTTATGGTGGGGATAGCAGACGTAATGACAGAGGAGAAAAGCTAATGAAGTATAAAATAAGGTATCAAGATACTATGACAACGTATCTTCTTGATGAGACTTTTAATACAGAAAAAGAAGCTGAAAACTTTATCAACTTAAATCTAGGTGAAGGCAGTTGTTATGAGGTGGAATTAAAGGAAAACGACAATGAACCAACAAAGAAAATTCATATTGACTTTGAATGTGTCACTAACTTTTTAGAAGAATACGACTATTGGGGTGGTGACGGGTGGGTTACTGAAATATTAAATGGGAATATTGATCTAGAGTTAATGCGTAAAGCAGTCATCTCTCATTCAGTTGGCAACAGAGCTGAGTGTCAGCAATGTGTTGATGATATGTTTATAAAAAAATGGTGGGAGAAAGACTAATGAGCAAGGTAATAAACATTAAACCTTACATAGCTAGACGTGTAAACAAAGAAGTACGCGAGCGAGACGAAAAGTATTGCGAGCATTGTGGAATGCCAAAGGACGAATGTCCGGGATATAAGTGTTGGATATGAACGAAGAAATAAAGAAATTAGTTGATGATTTGGGTTGGGAATATCAACGCATGTCATCAAGTGGGAGAGAGACATATAAACAATTATGTCTCAAACTTGGTTGGAAATTTGAATGGAATGATGAGGAACTAGGATGAAATTTAAGTATCGACCCCTTCCCGATCTGGTAACGATTAAACCTTCTAAGATAGACGGACTAGGTCTATTCGCTACCCAAGATATTCCAAAACCTAGAATTATAGGAAGAAGTCACGTTCAGTTTACGGACGAATGGGAAAGGACACCTGTTGGTGGATTTTTAAATCATTCAGATACGCCTAATTGCGTGGTAGTTGGCTTCTACCCAGAATCCCCTATAAAAGATTTATATACTATTAAACCAATCAAGAAAGGTGAGGAACTAACTGTTTACTACACCATAGATCAGGAGTAAGAATGAAATTTAAAATAGATAAAGACGTACCTATACCAAAAAGATTTGAAAACGCAGTAAGCAACAACAGTATCTACACGGAAATCGTACCCCAATTAACAATAGGAGACTCCGTAGGTGGGCTAACTCAAACACAAGCAAATAGCTTAGCTACCTTTATGAAAAAGCAAGGTAAGAAATGCACTACAAGAAAAGTAGATAAAAGACCGAGCCGAGAAGCTGAATACAGAGTTTGGTATGTAGCAGATATAGCACCTGAAACTAAAGTTATCCCGGACACGGCTTTACCCATAGATAATGTTTGTATTTGCAACAACGACATAATGAAAGAAGCAGAACTACACGAAGATGATAAGAATATCGTTGAAGATATGTACGAAGTAAACAAGATCATTAACCAGGAATTCAATTTAATAAAAAATAAGGAGAAATGATGGAAGATTATAAAGATTATAAATCTGTAGTTTCTAATACTACATTTCATTTATCAAATGATGAGGGCGATATATTAGAAAATGCAGACGGAACTATCAAAGAGTTTTATTTTAAAGGTAGATTAAAACTTTTGGAATATCTTTGCGAAGATATAACTGTTGATGATTTAGAGGAAGTAGAGAATGCCAGACAACATTAACCCGGAGCATTACAAAGAAGGCCCCATTGAATGTATTGAGGTTATCAAGGCAAGCATGACTCCAGAAGGATTTGAAGGTTACCTAAAGGGATCCATTTTTAAATACTTATGGAGATACGAACGCAAGCATCTGGGCAACGAAGTAGAGGATTTACTAAAAGCAGAATGGTTTTTAAAACGACTAATACAGGAGAGAGTGGACGACAATGGACATAGAGAAACTTGAATACATACAACAGACTTTGGAAGAAGTGAAAGAAGATAGGCCAGATAGAATAAAAATTAGAGTTTCGTTGGCACTTATAAAAGATATGAAAAAGGAGAAAAGCTAATGGGTAAAGAATATTTAATAAGGAAACATAAACAACATTTCAAGCATTTAACTTGGAATGAGTTTATTACATGTGAAAAGTTAGAGTTAATTCATGTGGCACTACAAGAGCTACAACAGGAATTTACTATTTCTGATACTAACTCACATTTAGAAGATGCTCTTAAATTTACAGAAGATTTAAGAGAAAAGTATTTGATTAAGGAGAAAAGCTAATGGAAGATTTTGTACTAGATATACAAATTAATGTGAACGATACTGATGAAGATACACACATTAAAACTTTAACTGCGTCTGTGCTTAAAGATGAAACTTTAATAATGGTTATGGAAGATGTTGCAAAACATTTAAACGAGGAGAAAAGCTAATGGCTAAATTAAAAATAGGTTGGTGCGAAATATCAGTAGACATAGACGGAGAAAAAGAAACTTGGCTAGGAAATATAAGAAAAGTAGGTCAAGAAGAAAGTGTGGTTGAAGTTCCGCGTTGGGACGAAGATACCGAAACAGAAACTATAGAAACTTATGACATACCTAACAACTGCATGACTCAGGAGAAAAGCTAATGGCTAAAGATTTATTTATGGACTTGTGGGAAAGGACTACGAATATGTTTGGTGGTCAACAAGAGATAGACTCAAAGATACTTAAACGCAAGGTTAAGTATTATGTAGTTCCTAAAAAAGATGGTATTCCCATTATTAGAATACACGAAGATGAAGATGAAATTTTTAACGACCGAAAATTGCATAAGCGAGTAGTAGGAGAGATAATTAACAAAATAACAGAGGAGTTATAAATGGCTAGTGAATATATTTTAGATAAACTTAGTGGTGAATACGTTTTAGTTTGTTCTGATTCAAGCAGACCAACAATACGTTTAGGCACAGATGATTTGGCAACGGCTAAAGCTAGAGCCAAACCACACATGAATTTCAATGACTGAGTTATATAAAGACAAGTTTCCTTGTCACCCTACGTTTCAAATTGATTTGTCCCGGAACAAAACAATAGATTGGACTTTAAAAATGGTTCCTCCTGAATCTATCTATTGGAAAACCGGGAAGATTAAAAAGAAAGAAATAAGAATTCTATCTAAGGTTACGCCAGATGAACGTAAAGAATTCACTGATGAGATCTTTTTAGATATATACCCCCCAATAATTAAACAACAAAAGGTAAGACAACTATGATTAGACAAATAGCTTATTTAGATAAGCCACAAGCAAAAGCAGTAATTCAATTATTTAAAAGAAGTCAGCTACAGGATCTGGCCGTCTTTTTAAGTATTGATAGTAAGAATAATAAAGGCCCCTATAAATTATGTTTAGATTGCCCACAAGATTCACACCCACGAATCAATGCAAAAATACAAGACGTAGCTGACACGCTAACCGATGATGACAAGCAAGCTATATTAAGTATTGATTGGCAGATGTATGATGATGCAGAAATACTTACAGAACAAATAGGAATGACCCCAGACTACAAAGAATACGTTGAAGAACAAGAGAGGAATCAATGACTGAGTACACAGACAGAGTAAGGCAAACTAAGTTTAAACTAGATGCTGAGAAATGGGGTAGAGGTATCAACTACTATCATTTTAATGACGGAGTTAGAGAAATTCGTTACAACAACGGAATATCTAAATTTGAAAATATCCACACCGGGCTAAAATGGACGACCTATCCAAAAAATCATGAGGAATCTATTTACGATAAATTCAAAAAACTTTTAGCAGACATTAGATTTAAAACTACTGATTAATAATCACGGCTTCTTCTGCTTCTAATAAAGGTTTGTAATCCCCAAGCAATTTTTGGATCCTTTCTTTTATTTCTATTTCGCTGAGAGAATCAAGCGTCCCGGTACGAACTTCTTTACGTTCAACATACAAGCCAGCAGCTCTACCTCTTTGAACTTCAGCAGAAACCGCAGCCGTTAAGTTACCTTTGTCTATGGCCTGATCTCTAATCTTAGCTAACTCTCTAACGTGACGACTAAACGTAACCTCATACTTTTTGTCCAGCTCTGCCTGGAGACCCTGAATGTAACGAACAACAAGCGGATACTTTTGAGGGTTAGTTAACTCCGAAGCTCTGACAGCAGCAGAACTCTCAGCGTAACCAGCCGCAAGCGCGCATTCAGTTTGAGTTTTAGATCCGTCATTGTAAACGTACTCTTTTGCAAACTTAGCTTGTTTAAGTGTCAGATGCTTTTCGTTCTTTCCAGATATGTTTCCTGATATTCCTTTTGGCATTGTCTTGTCCTAAATTAAAAGAAAAATTATACCCCAAAGTAATAAAAAGTATCTAATCTTTTTATTTTATGGGATATGTACCTCATAACTTCTACCGGGTTAGACGGAAAGCCCCGTTCTATAAGGGTTTTTTGGACTTTCTAACCTGACCTAACTTTTGCCAAGTTAGACGGAAACCCTTATAAGAGCTATATTTTCATCACTTCTAACCCAGAAAACTAAAATTCTGTAATATTTTTGTATTTAGAAAAACTTTTTGTAAAAAATAGAAGTTAGGTTAGGTTTTGTTATATAGGAAAAGAAACATTGCTAATAAAATCAATAGCTTACGATCTAACCTTACCAAAGTTAGAAGATTTTTTTCTTCAACTAAATCAATAGGATAGAGCTAACTCTTAATTCTGATCTCAGGTTAGAAAATAGGTCCTTTATCCCAGATACTTGGTCCCAGATCCTTCGTCCATGAAAAAAGGGAAGACCTGTTGATCTTCCCTTTTCTTTTTTAACAATATAAATCCCAAGGAGGTAAATTTATACAAGATGTATTGTATATTATTTCTACCCGACAGGCTACCGCTTATTGTATCTTTGGCGCAAAAAGTTTTTGTAATTACTGACGTAAGTATCGTAATCGAGGGTAGTAGATCCAAAAGAAGAAAACTCATCGCAGTAATCTAACCACATACGACGACAAAACCTTTGAAAGTCTCTGCGTTCTTTATTAAAGATGTTATCCCAATTGCTACTGAACTGTTCTGAAGAAACTGATAGGGGTCTTGGCTTTGATCCTTTACCCACCGCCGCCCGGTCCTTTAGCTATTCTCTGTTGAACTCCTCTTTGTGCCATTTGTAAAGCTGCCATTGCTGCGTAAACACCATTCATACCACCACTTTTATAAGCACTTTTCAGTAAGCTAGGAGCTGCGCTTCTAAACGCTGCTGATGTAGCTAAACTTCCGATTCCTTGTCCAAGAGTCTGTCTACCTCTGGCTATGTTAACTAAAGATCCAAGTCCTTGACGTTGCATACCAGAAAGACCTAGACCACCTAACGCCTTACCGAAAGCAAGACGCTTCATCACACCACCGACAAAAGACTTAGGGTCCTTTGCGTTACGCAGTCCTCTGATGAAGTCATAAGCAAACTTAGCATTACGAGTGGCTGGATGAATACTCGCCAATTTACCAAAGAATTTTTTAAATTTAGGACCCCATGTACCGCCGAAGATTCCAGTCTCTTGTTCCTTCGTCTCTTCAAAAGTCTGCTCCGATCCTGTAGCTTCTTGAGAATCTTTGTTCTTTCTTCTAGAAGGCCTAATCATTCTTGCGTAAGGAGACCCCATGAAATCTTTAATATAAGAAGAAGGATCGAACATACCAACGTTGGTATCGAAGTTCGTTCCGCTTCCCGGACTGTAAATAGAAGTTCCTCCCGGACCGAATCGATCGCTCATGCCAGGACGTACTCCAGAAACTACTACTTCATCGATTTCGACTCCTGTATCACCAGTGCCACCACCTCCAATTGATCCAATAGGCATTATGTGTTCTTCCTTTTCATAAAATTTATTTTACTCTGACAGAGGACTTTTTCAAAGCATTATCAGGCGTGTAACGTTGTACTTGTCTAGGCGTGTAACCTTCTCCGATTGCTCGAATGACTACTAGCTTCTTGTAAACAGAAGGCAGAATTGCCCAATCTCGAATTTCCGTAGAGGTACGCCCACAACCCTTACAGATTGCGTCACCCCATTGAGTTGCTGAACAAACTCCTATACAGGGACTTTCAGCAAGACTCTGGGAATTGCCTTCAACGTCCATAACATCTCCCATAATAAAGAAAGGGCTCAACAAGTGTCAAGCCCTTAAAGGTCACCGTGTCGGAAATCTTTAGCTAATAAACAAACTAAAAACGCTATAACTCCAGCCCTTTTTGCAGATGTTTTTCTTATGAAGGCACACCGTCTGCTGGCACCTTCCGGGTATTATGCTCATAGGGGTAAGCTCCCGCCCGGCACGGTCATCATATTATTCCTTTCAATATATGTGCGATAACTTCTATCGTCCACCCGTTACCCAACATCTTGTATCTTTGTGTGTTGCTAACGTGGTTCGTATAGTTGTCTGGTACCGTTTGAAGACGCTCGCATTCTAAAGGAGTTAATTTACGCCAATGTAAATTTTCTACATCTTCTGTTATTTTTGGACTATCTGACCTAGCAAGAACTGTTGGTGATTTACCATTAGTTTCATACACTCTTCGTTGTCTTTCATTATCTTTTAATTCTTCTCTTGAAATATCAAAAGCTTTGTTGGGTTTTTTAGAGGTACCAACGTTTGTCCTATCTGCAAAAGAAGCAGTTAGTGCATGACTCTTTCCTTCTTCATGAAATACTCTGTCTTGCATGTAAGGTTGTTTCCCACTAGCTTTCTTACTTGGATTGATTTGATTAGGTTTAGTTGAAACCACTATACTATCTTTCTGCACGGTAGTTAAAGCATTTGATTTATCGTCGTCCCTTGTCTCTAGTTGTTGAGTCCATGAATCATCGTCGCTTACTTGTCGACCTCTTAATGCTCCGCCCTTAACTCCGTCAGGTAATCTTTCTATCTCCAAGATATGAGACTTGGTTAAAGAAGTAGTCAGCGTATTCATCTTGCCGTCTTCTCTTGGTACCATTTCTTTTCCACCTCTTGGTGACCAATCCTTCCCGGTCCTTTGTCGGTGTTCCTTCCTTATTCGTTTACTTTCCTCAGTCCTTTGTTCAGTTAAAGCCCTAACCATTACTTTAGGTTCTCTGTGTCCACCTTGACAGGTAGTCAACGTAGGTGATTTACCATCTTCTGAGTAAACTCTTTTTAAACTATCGTGACCTTTTATGTCTACCGCCGTCCCAACTCTTTTAGGTTTAGTCTCAATCAATTGTTCTTTATTACTAGCCGTAATGGTAGGAGACTTGCCTTCTTCTGAGTAAACTCTTTGCGTGCTTTCATACACACCATCTCTGTAGATAAACTCCATGATCTGAGCATCAAAAGAATCATCTTTAATATCAAGAACTTCTTTTAATTTAAACCAAATGTCATCACTAGGTATTGCAAAGCTACTGTCCGTTCTAAACCAATGTTCTACTTTAGTAATAGGTAGATCCGTTTCTTCAGCGATTTGCTTATTGGTCTTTTTAACATTAGCTTTTGCTTTTCTTAACAATTGTTGTAGCTTTTCTAGGTCTACTTCGTGTTTCCTAACTTTAACTTCTTCAACGGCCATACCTACTTTAATAGGTTTCATTGGAACTAAAGTCATGCCGTTGTTCCCAGCACCTTTATACATAGTCGCAGTCATACATAGAGACTTCTCGTCAGGCATTTTAAGGTGTCTGCGATTACGTTCTGTGTGTTTGACTGGTTTATGTTGCTCAATGTAGCTACCGTCCGTTGGTTCTTTATGATAACCAGCAATGACCGTACCGATTTTTTCTGAATCTTCATTGTAAAAGTAGCCTTTACCTCTTTTAGCGTTAAGCACTCTATCTACTTTAGCTTCTGATATATCGTACTTCTCATCAGGTTCGGTTTCTAAAATATCTCTAAGCACAATGCCTCTATCTTCAGGTTGTTCTACTCCGGGTATATTAGTCCAATAGTATCTCAATCTGTTTTGTGCGCTAACTAAAGCACTATTTATTAAGATAGGTTCGACTCCAACTTGTTCTGAGATGACATCTAAGAATTCTTTCTTCATCTTTACGTTCTCTAAAAGAAAGTATTTAGGCTTTACCTCTTTTAAGATCCTGACGAACTCAAAAAACAACGCAGAACGTGGGTCATCAAAAGCCAATTGATTGCCTGCAAAAGAAAATCCTTGGCATGGAGATCCTGCAAGTACAAGATCTATGTCTGGGTAGTCCTCTCCTTTAACATCACAAACATCTCCTATCTGGATAATGTCTGGATAGTTAGCTGAAGAGACTTGAATAGCGTATTTGTCTATTTCAGAAGCATAATATTTGTCGACCTTAATTCCTAGACGGTCAAGAGCAAGTCGACCACAACTCATTCCGTCAAATAAACTTAATATATTCATAATTATGTTAAGTGTATCACGATATATACGACAGATACAATAAAAGTTACATTAACAGCAATTAAAATAAGCTCGGTTTTCAGCCTTGCCCCCTGTATCTTTTTCTGGTCCCCTTCATTTTAGAGTTCCGGGACTGACCTTGCGTGGTCTTTTTGGATTTTTTCTTGGACTCATCATAAGAGGTTCCGCGTTTGTCGCGTAAACTTCTCGGTGGACTCTTCCTCATAGATATTACTTATGATATACTATACATATTACTTATGAATAACCTTTTTGCCCAGATCCGTTTTATACTTACCGTGACGTTTCCGATATTTTGCGTCGCAATCCTTCAGTATAGTTCAACAATCGTTCTGTAACTTCACTAGCAATTCTTGAATACCTAGGTCCTTCGATCCAGGCTTCATTAACGTGTGGAGTAGAAGGATCGTCAGCTTTGAACTGGCCTTCTGTTGTGCGCGCTCTTTTTCTAGTTGTTTTCGACATATAGTCCTCTCTTAATTAATTGCTCTCTATTCTTACGATGTTCTGCAATTATTTCTTCTTTACTTTGTCCATAATAGGCTACTGCATGGTTTTCATCAACCATCTTCACATTGATATTTACCCCATCAATAATAACTTCACCTAACACTCTGCCAAACTTACCTCTAGAGTCTTTAAGTTTTGTTTGAATGACTATTTGTTTTCCACAATCTACGGCCTCTTTTAAGAAAGCCGTAGCCAACTTTCCTCTAGCCTTCTCATCAAGATTACGAGTCCGTGACTCGGGAGTATCAATACCATATAAACGAACGCGAGACTTATAAAGAATATCAAAGCCAAGATCCAACACAACGTCGACAGTATCTCCATCGACAACTCTTTCCACCTTACAACTGTATTCATACATTTATCTATAACTCCTTCCATAGTCACCGTAGTTCATGCTGTAGCCAGCCCCTTGGGCCTTCGTCACTAAACCACCTTTTTTATACCCTTTAAATCCTTTAAATACTCCTGCTAAGATTAACTGTCTCAGTGGTCTTATGTCCAATGCAAAATAAGGACCCCCAGCAATACTTTTTGACTTAGGTAATTCTTTTAATAAATCATCCGCTTTTAAATCAGCTCTATAACTAGCTATTACTTTTGATATTTTTTTAAGTTCTGCTTTTTGTGCTATGTACACAGATGGTGGAGCTCCTCCATATCCTTTAGTGCTTATAAAAATAAAATTATCCCCATCATCTACCGCCTTCGCTACCATTCTTCTTACATTCATAGCTGGCCAGTTTTCTTTCATTGGGAAATCTGGAACTACGTTTCTTTCTGAAGTTTTTCGATCTTTTTCGTAGTCCTGGAAGGTTTTAACTTCATCTGCCGTAGGATAATTAGCCGCTTCAGCTAACAAAGGTGTCACTGTTCTGTATTTATTTGCCAAAACAGGAACATAATTTTTTACAAGTTCTTTTCTATCGGTTGCGTACTGTTCTTCTATTGCATCGTCTGGGTTAAAAGCCATATCCACTACGTCATCGTGTATGTTTCCAAGTTCATTAGCGGAGTCTTCAAACCTAGCAGCTTCAATGTCGAAGTCATGATAAAATCTTAAATAATCGAAAACTAATTCTTTTCTGCCCTTTCCGTCTTTGGCGTTAAAAATGTTCTGAGGAGTATCAACATAGTTTTGAAATTCTCTTTCGTTTATTGTAATACCTATTGTTTCAAAAGGTTGTTGTTCAGAAATTTTGTCTACAAGGGCAAATGCTATGTTTTTATTGTAGTCGTTATTTAATTTACCATTTCTTTCAGCAAATTCACTTGAAAGACTCGTAAGTTCGCTTTCAACAAAATTACTAACATTATATAGTGATTGGTCTTGAAGAACATCTTCAAGAACATCTTCTATTAAAAGATTAGCCACATCTTTAGCATCGTTAGGAGTCATATTCCTCCAATTTTGTTTCTCCTTTACTTCTTCTACAAATTCTTCCCTTGCATATCTAAACCTACTTAGTTTATTTTTTGTATCTTCTAGTTCTGGTGAAGCTTCTTCTAAAGAAGTTATTTTGGAAAGATATGTTTCTTTTTTATTGGGGTCAGTATCTTGTGCGTGCCCATGTAATTTAGACTGGCTTTCTGCAAGTAACTTTCCAGATCCCAATCCTTCTGGGTGTTGTACGTTATAACCGCGCATCCACATAAGTGCTCCATCGCCATGTGGACTGTGCATCTGGTCCCCACCGTCACGATGTTGATAGACACTATCACTTAAAATTTCATTTTCTGGAAATATAGGTTCGTAATGCAGCCAAGATTCCCAATAATTATCTTCTACATTGTCAATATCAGGAAATAGACGCTCTAAACCTTCGCTTCTAAATGTATGCCCACCACTATGTTGTGTGTCGTATCCTTTTGTATCAAAATCATAGTAACGGTTAAGAGAATTATAAAGAACGTTTTCTATTTCTTCTTTAGTTACCATTTCGCCAGCGTCTTTTTTAGCTTTTAAAAATGGGGCTATTTCTAAATTAATTGCTTCATCGGCAATAGCTTTGTTACCTTGTTTTTCACGGTTAATTACTTCAAACCAATTATCATCTGTTTCTCGAATACCTAATTGTTGCAATACCGTTTCTGGGTTCATTGGTTTTTTAGGATCTTTTGCTAAACGTTGTTCTAATATTCTGTCTTGCACCAAAATTGATTGAGTCATGTACATAGGATCAATTCCACGTTCTAAAGTCGTAATGCCTGTTCTTCTGTACGAGGGTTTTTCATATACTTGTTCTTTAGCTTGAGGATCCAAAACAGCAGCGTTTTCTCCAATAAAACGTGGATCTATGTCACCTTTAGCCCCACTTAAATCTGCTTGGTCTGTATATCTTTCTCCTTCAGTTCTAATCGTTTGTGCAATTCTTTGGACAATTTGTTGAGGGTTGTTGTCTGGATTTCTAGGATCAAAAAGTTCAAAATGATCTTTTATGTATCGTTGAGCATCAACAAAAATATTAAATCTAGTGTCACTGTCTAATCTATGCCCAAAATTTGTTTCAATTAAATTTTTTACATAACGTTCTTGGGAAGATAAAAACTCTTGGACATTTTCGCTAGTAAATCCAACACCACCGGGATTTACTGACGCTGTCTCTTCAAATTCTGCAAGACCTTCTAATGCAAGACCAACAGAATCTTCTGGATTCACTTCTGTGGGTAGCTCATCCTCCACAATAGCAAGATTAGGATTAATTGTTTCATCCATTTGATCTACCGCTTCGTCAGGTGTGGGCTGCTCTAACATTGCATTTTTTATACTGCTATCAACTATTTCTTCTTGCAAGTTCCCTAAAGCTTGTGCACCAGCTATCGGTGCTTGGATTGAGGTTCCAGAACTTGTGCCAATTAGTCCTTCTCCTATGGCTGCTTTAGGATCTATTTGTAATCCAGCAGCAGTTAAGCCTGTGCCACCTATTTGTTCTGTAAAACCTTGACCTGTTTCCGTTACTCCTTCTCTTGCTCCTGCTTTAAGCGTTTTACCTACAGTGCTATTTAAAAGACCTATGTTCTTTATGCCTATAGCATTCAACACACCAGAAAACCCGGCAGTTCCCAATGCACCTGCCCAATCTTCCGCGTTAGGTTCTTCTCTACCATTATTTCTCGCACGTTCAAAAGCTACTGGTCCAGCTACTTGTACCGCTTCAAATAATGTTGGCCCAAGAAATGCGCCTATTATCCCACCAATTGCAGTACCCCCCGGTCCAACGAGTGAGCCTGCACCAGCTCCGATACCAGCTCCACCTATTCTAGAGAGTATAGAGCCTCCTAACTGTCCTGCTTGTTCTACTGTAGCTAAAGGTAATTCACTCCAATTGTAGTCATACCATTCCCCCTCTGGGTTTATAAATCTAGCTGCTGCTGATTCATAATCTTCAGGGGCTTCTATAAGATCGCGGAGTTCTTTTGCTTGTGTATCAAAACCTAAAGCTTCTAGCGTTGTTGCTACATTTTCAGTCGGTTGATCTATGCCATAACGAAAGGCTTTTTGAAAATCATTTGCCATTTTAATTTAACAAAGGATTTTTGTTCTCCTCTTTAATAACGTCAAGTTGGTCTTGTAAGTAACCTATTTCTTTTTGCAAAGCAATAATTTTATTATTTGACTCATTTGATGTTTCGGCAATAACTTTTAACGAAGGATTAATACCTTCATCAATACTTTTATTAATGTAATTAACAGAAGTTTCAATAGATGCAAACCGTTCTTCAATTGCTTGTTGAGCGTTTTCAGTTTCCCCAATACCACCGATTTCTGCCTCTAAATTTTCAAGTCTATTTATGTAAGTAGCCCCGGTATAACCAAAACCAGCTAACGTGCCGACAATAGACACTAATGCTATTAGTTGTGTTGTTTTGTTTTCAAACCATTCCATTTTCACTCCTAATTAATAAGTATTATATATCTGGTTGTAAGTTTATCATGTCTCCAAGGCTATTCAAATTGACTTTAGCCAATTGATAAAAGGCCTCAGTATTATCAGATATAACAGAATCAGCATATATAGCTCTAGGTTCGTACCAAGTATCTTGCGTAGGTAATTGTATTTCTCTGTACGCATCAAACCCTACGACGTAACCTAGATAAGCTACTAAAGTTGATTGGTCTCCATATTCTCCTGTTTCTTGTTGTTCCGTTTCAGCTTGTTCTTGTTGTGCTTCTATGTTTTGGGCTACTATTTGTTCAGCTATTTGATCTGCTTCACTAGCTGTCATAACTCCTGATACTGCTGTATCTATTTCACCTTGCATGTCTTGAACTTGAACATCTGCCATAGCTACTTGAGGTGTACCGTCAACATCGGGCAAAACATTTATTGTTATTGTTGTCCCCCCAGATGTGCCTGTATCTGAACTCATAGACAATATTTGTTGTGTTTGTGCAGAAGCAGAAGCGAATTGGTCGGATAAACTAGGAGAACTTGTTGTACTTACGCCCCCAGTTGATGACATAGATGCACCAGATGAACTGCTTGTAACCGTAGAAACATTAGATCCTCCACTAGACCCCCCAGAGTATATTGAACTATTTCCCCCTACAGAATTTGCACTAGAAGAATAACTATTTCTAGCTGTTTGCATTGTCCCGGCAACAACATCTAAAGCAGATATTCTTACTGAACTTCTTTGTTCTCCTACTTCTTCTTCGTTTTCGGCGAAGACTTCTTCGATTTCGTTTTCGGACTCAATTTCTTCTTCGATGCTTTCTTCGGTTTCGGCAAGAAGCTCTTCACGACTTTCTGTAATCTCGAAGACTTCATCAGTTTCTTGAATTTCGTCCATCGTTTCTTCAAACCACTCTTCCAAGTCTTCAATAGACTCGAACTCTTCAATCCTTTCTTCTTCATTTTCTAGTTCCTCTCTAATTATTGTTTCAAATTCAAATATATCTATAAGTTCATCGGTTCTAATTATATCTAAAACAGCCAACGGCTCATCAATACGTTCAAATATTACATACTCTTCTTCAATTATATTAAAATCAGGAAGTGGATCAACATCGCCGATACTATATTCTTCAAATAACATTTCTTCTTCCTCCCACCCAAATATGTCATCACCACCAAAAGTTATTAATATTTCTTCATATTCTTCTTCATACCCAACGTAGTTAAACTCTTCAAATGGCTCTTCAAACCATTCTTCTTCCATATAGTAATCATCGTAGTTTGTTTCTTCTCCATAACCATAATCAAATTCTTCTTCAATGTAATATGCTACTGAAGCTTCTTGTGTATAACCCGCACAAAACGGAGCATACTGTGGATCTTCATTACATTGTTGGTCATCGTAAGCTTCCCAATATAAAGGACATGAGGTGCTGTGCAACGAATCTAATCCACATTGTTGAGCTAAATATGCAGCAGCGTACCCAGAACAACTTGAACTATTTAAAGGGTCGCTACAGTCAACTGCATTACCTGAACCTTCTCCATATAAACTGCCACCATTTTCTAACAATGTATTAAATGAAGTATTATTAAAATTAGTATTTACACATGTGCCAGCAACATTAGTTGTACCTGTGCTACATTCATCGTGAAAAAGGTACGTATAGATCTCTGTCGCGCTTCCTTGTTCTCCTATTAATACGTCATGGTTAGTTATATTCAACCCACCATATCTATATTCAAACGTATCATTAGTCCAAAGTATAACTTCAAAACTATTGTCAGTATTATTACGGCCATACTCTTTCATGTTGTACCAACCAAAAACAGACTTATCAGTAAAATTTTTAGCTAACATTTTTGAACCGTTATCTCTAATTAAGTCAGTCCAAAAAGGATATAAAGTATAAGTGGTATGAGGTAACGGATCAGGTGTGTAGTCACCACAATAGTTATTATAATTTACATTTCCTGTACCTAAACCAAAATGTAGACATCCATTAGTGGCCATCCTTGCAGATGTAAAATCTTCTCCGTATAAAGTAAAAGTAAAATCTAAATTAAAAGCCCCTGCTAATTGGTCATCGCCAGTATTAAAATTAGTTGTCCCGGTAAGATTAGTTAAATTAAAAAGATCTTGATTAGCTTCGTATATATACTCAGCTTTTAGTTGATTAACCCCTAATGCAAATAGCCCTGATAAAAGTAAACTACTTATAAAACACCATATATTAGCTTTAGTAGTTATTAAACTCTTCATTACAAGTACGCTTTGACTTCCATTTTCCGCTTTCTCCCCTAGTGTTTTTACACTGTTTCATGAATTCACTTTTATATTGTTTAGCGTCTGGTCTTTTAGAAGGGTTTTCTTTCCAATATTTACTGGCTTCTTTACCTATCTTTCCATACGCTGGACAAGGAGTGCCTGCCATTTCCATTGCTTGAAAAACACGGGAGTCTTGGCAAAGGATACCTACTGAAGCAACTTTCATCCCAGTATCATATAAATATTTAGACAACTTTAATCTTTCACAATTCTCATCTCTTACAGTTCTACCTGTTGAAATACCAAATACTTGCCCTTGAAAGGCTCCAGATCTACCAACAGTACACAAGTCCTGACTATAACTCATGATTGAAGGAGCTATAGCAGAAGCTGGTGGGGCTTCGGTTTTAATATTTTGGTTAATAGTTTGCTCTGATTTACTTTCATTTATATTTCTATTTGTGTTGTCAGACGTAGTATTACTTTCATTAATGTTAGTGTTTTTATTATCAGTAGTTACGTTTGACTCAGATGTGGATTGGTTAATATTCGTATTGTTGTTTGTATTGTTATTCGTGTTTGTATTATTAGACGTACTTGTAGAAGTATTAGTGTTGTTTGTTGTGGTTGTATTAGTGACGTTTTGATCCACACTTGAATTAACTGTACTTGTAGAAGTATTTACATTCGTGTTGGTACTGTTATTAGTATTAGTAGCCGTACTCGTATTTACGTTCGTGTTCGTATTATTGTTCGTGTTCGTATTGGTATTTGTATTGGTATTTGTATTGGTATTTGTATTGGTATTCGTGTTCGTACTGGTATTTGTATTAGTGTTTGTATTAGTATTTGTATTGGTATTAGTGTTCGTATTGGTATTTGTATTGGTATTGTTCGTAGTTGTAGTGTTAGTTGTTTCTAAACTATTCTGCTCACAATACTGTTCCCCAGCTGTACAGTCACCTGTTTGGTCTCCATAAGTTGTACTAAGGAATAGAACTCCTAAAGCCATTAGTAATAGTTTTTTGTGCATTGGCTGTCTCCGCAATAGCCGTTTTATTTTTTATAAAATCAATCTATAGATTGTAATATTTCTTGGGCTTTAGGTATAGAGAAAGAAACTATTTTTACTAATTTAATGTCTTTTAATAGAGGGCAAAGGAATAATTTCGCCAAATTGAGTAGTATAGGCTTCTGTAGTGTCCAATAAAAAAGCTAAAAAATTAACTAATACTCTTTTGTCCATATCATTTTGAACAGCAATATTAGAAACTAAAATAGTTAAAGCCGTAGTTACTTCCCAAGGTGTTAGTTCTTCGGTAACTTCTTCTAAGATAGGATAAATTTCACTTACTAAATTAGCTATTGCAGACTCTACTTCACTTTGTTTTAGATAATCATCAAAAGAAGACATATTTTAATTATACATCATTCAAACCAACTGCGAACCTCTCCTAGAACTTCGTTACTAATCTTAACTTTGTTTAATAAATTCTTTAGTATCTGTTCATCTACTGTGCCTTCTGAAACCAAATCAATATATGTGCAACTGTGTTCCTGACCAATTCTGTGAATACGATCTTCAGCTTGTACTCTTAATTCCAAATCATAGGAGTTAGAATAAAAGATCATTGTACTTGCTTCAGTTAAAGTAATACCTCTGCCACCTGTCTGTGGGTTAGACACAAAATATCTAAGTTCGTTCTCCGGGTCTTGAAACTTTTCAATAATATTATGACGTTCGTCTTGAGGTGTCTTACCGTAATAAGAAGCTACAGCACCTTCTCCATATTTATTGGCTATGGCTTTTTCTAATTCTTGTATGTCGGTTTGGAATACTGCAAAGATTACAACTTTTCCAGATGTCTCTTCTAGTAGATCCAATACAGTTTGTATTCTGTTGTTCTTTAAAACAATAGTTTCCCCTTCTTCATTACGCAGACTACCAGCTACCACTTGTTGTAACCGCATTAGTTGAGTAAGCATATTCATTGTGGAAAAAAGTTCGTCATTAAGGATCATTAAGGCTTCTCGCTTCATGGTTCCGTATGCTCGTTTTTGTTCATCGGTTAATTCAACGTGTCTTCTAACATATACTTTCTCCGGGAGATCTAAACATTCATCTTTAATTTTCCTAATAGAAAAATCTTTGATTGATTCTTGGAGCTCTTCTAGTTTTTGAAACCCAACTATCTGCTGGAAAGCATGGCTACCCATTTGTCTTCTTTGTGTTATGGCGTATCTTGCTTGAAAAGCATAAAAACTACTGAAGCCTAAAAGATTCGGAGAAAGAAAATAACATTGTGAATATAAATCGAGAGGTGCTTTGGTGATAGGAAACCCAGTTAAGATTCTTCTGTAGTCAGCTAGTGGAGCCAACTTAATCAGATGCTTTGTTCGTTTAGCTTTTGGATTCTTAATAGTAGTTGATTCATCTACGGCCATCATTACGTCATGTGTAACTAAAAACTCCTCAACAAATTTACATGCTTTGACTGTAGCAAAAGCTTCAACGTTAACTAGAAAAATATTTAAAGTCCCTTCACTTGGTTCAGTTACCATTTTCTTATATTCATATAACCATTTTTGAGTGTGGTTGGGTTGCCACACCAAAACATTTCTTTGTATACGTTCTGGCAGATGCTTATTAATTTCATTAACATCCCAATTTCGTAAATTACCTTTCGGCGAAACAATTAACAGTCCTGATATTTTACCTTCCTCGAATAATATACCTGCGTTGTCTAAAAGTATTTTAGATTTGCCGAGTCCCATTTCCAAAAATAGTGCAAATAGGTTACGATATGCACTTGACTGAAGAGTTTCTAACTGATGCTTGTATGGTTCGCTTTTAAATTTGTAGTCGTTTAATTTCATAAGTTCTGTCCTTTATTCTTCGTTATATATTCAAACACATCTTTAAGTGTTGCAATTCATTATATAGATGATATGATGCTCATGCAACTTTGAGTTGATGATGAAAGAAAGAAAAGAAAACGGACGAATAACTAGACTACAAATCGAAGTCTTTTACGATAATTCCTCAGAAGAATTTTTCATCGATATTACCGATCCTACCAATCGTATCACTCCCTACACTATAGGAGCCTTTGCTACTTTAGATGAGGCATTAAGATATACCTACACAACACTGGACCAACCAATTGGCATTGTTGAAGTAGTTGGATTGTCGACTGGTAATATTACATTTACTTTAGAGCCGTTAAAATCTTCTCCATGGCCCGAAGTTGCTAAGAAAGATAACGTAGTAGATATAAGGAGTAAAAATGGAAAAGATAAATGAACTATTTGAAGAGAGTACAACAAAAGCTGTTGAAGAAATTTCTGATGATTCTATTGGAGACCTTAGTGCCCTCTGCCAAAAATTACTTAGAGTTCAGGCAGATATTGGAAATGCAGAAGAAAGATTAAAAAGAAAGAAAGAACAGGAGAGGGAACTTTCTGAACAACTCATACCAGACAAGTTAGCACAACTTGGCGTAACAGACATTAAACTAAATGACGGATCTCGCATTTCTGCGGATCCTTTTTACAGTGCTCGTATTTCTGCTGACAATGCAGAAGCAGCTCACGCATGGCTACGAGAACAAGGACATGGAGACATCATAAAAAACACAATGACACTTTCGTTTGGTCAAGGTGAAGATGATCTCGCAAAAGAATTGGTTGTATCGTTAACTAAACAAGGGTTTATACCCGAGGAAAAGGAAGCGGTTCACCCAAGCACTCTGAGGGCATTTGTTAAAGAACAAATAGAATCAGGGAATCAATCGTTTGACCAAGATATACAGAAGAGATTCTCTGTGTATCAAGGCAAGCGCACAAAAATAAATCGTTGAACGAAGAAAGAAGGAGTAAAAAATGGCAACGAAGAAAAATGGTAACGGGACATCCTTAACGTCCCTTTTTGAAAGCATCGAAGAAAAAGGTTTCGGAGATGTGGGTGCGGAAGACCTCAAGACTCCGCGTGTCAGTATAGTCCAGGCAATGTCTCCGCAAAGACAAAAAACCAGTTCGGACTATGTTGCAGACGCAGAGGAAGGAGACATCTTCTTTTCAGGTAACAATTCTTGTATAAATGGCGACGAAGGTTTGCTATTTCTACCTGTCTACTACAACAAAACTCTAGTTGAGTGGCGTTTGAGGGAGAAAGGTGGTGGACTTGTTACCGTGCATTCCGCAGATTCAGACCTGTTGAACCGATGCACACGCGACGGTCAAGGTAGGTTAGTAACGCCAGGAGGGGACACCCAACTGACTACGACTGCCAACCATTATGGCTACGCGCTGGTTGATGATTCACCTCAAAGGTGTGTTATTAACATGACAGGATCTCAACTTAAACACTCGCGTTCTTGGAACACTTTGATCCAAGGTACTAAGCTGCAAGGTGCTAAGGGGTTATATACTCCTCCTGCATACTCGCACTGGTATAGTTTAAAAACGCAAGTGGAGTCCAATGATCGTGGATCGTGGTATAGCTACAGCATTACCCAAGAAAGGATCTTGGCGGAGAAAGAAGTTGACCTCTTTAAAGAGGCAGAAGATTTCTCTAAGTTTTGTTCCTCTGGAGGCATGGACCAATTACCCGGTCAAAAGTCTACAGCAATAGAGGATAAGTCTGATTCCAACAAGGATTGGGAAGACTAATCACTTTAGGCCTCGATATTACATTTACTTGAAATATCGAGGCCTTCTCTTTGAGATTGTATGGAAGAAATCGCAAAAAAATTCAAGGAAGTATTTTCTGGTTTAGATAGAGCGCACGGCATTTATGAAATAACCGGGCAGAAGAATACTGCTAAAGGAGTCAAGAAAGACGGTCGAGGACGGACCCTACAGGAGCCTTTGACTCTAGATTTGTGGGAAAGTCACCTGAAAGGTAATACATCTATTGGTGTAATTCCGCTTACAGATGATGAAACTTGTAAGTGGGGGTGTATTGATGTGGATGAATATCCAATTGATACAAAAGGTTTAATCCAAAAGATTGAGGAGATGCAATTACCATTACTGCCTTGTATGACTAAATCAGGAGGAGTTCATTTATTTTTATTTACTAAGCAACCTATTCCAGCTTTTAAATTTCAGAGCAAGCTAGAAGAAATAGCAGCAGCCATGGGGAGAACGGGAGATGAAATATTTCCTAAACAATATGAGTGGTCTAAACAATTACCAAAGGAAAGGCAGACAGGTAATTGGTTAAACATGCCTTACTTTGCTGGGGAAGATACTACCAGATACGCATTAAAATCAGACGGGGAAGCAGCAGACATAGATGAGTTTTTTGAGCTCGTAGAAAACATTTCAATTACCGAAGCACAATTGGATAAATTTATCCCGGTTAAGAAAAGCAGAAAGAAACAAGTTACTAAAGAAGGAACAATGTGGGATGAGGCTCCTCCTTGTTTAGTTCACATGAAGTTAAATGGAATCCCAGAAGGAATGCGTAATAATGCTTTATTAAATTACGGCGTGTTCTTACGCAAAGTCTACCCAGAAGGAGAGGAATGGAAAGACCAACTACAAGAAATAAATAAAACCGTATGCAGCAAACCTCTTTCACATAGCGAATTAAATACAATCATCCAAAGCCTAGAAAAATCAGAATATAGATACCAATGCAGTAAGCAACCTTTAGTGGATTTCTGCCAAAGCGGTATTTGTGTAACACGTAGGCACGGCATAGATGCTTCAGAAAGGGATCCAAATTTTGGTGGTTTAAGAAAATACTTAACTGATCCACCTTTATGGCATTTAGATGTAGACGGAAGAACAATAGTTTTAGACACTAAACAGTTGCACAACTTTTCTATGTATCAGCAAAGATGTATGGAAGTTTTAAACATCTGCCCTCCTGACGTGAAGAAATCAGATTGGGTAGCTAAGTTAAACAACTTATTACAAGACGTACAAGAGGTTGAAGTCCCAGCAGATATGACCAAGCAGGGCTTACTTCAAGCGGCTATATATGAGTTCTGTAGATTATCAGAATCTTCTTCAAGATTATCTATAGCCTCGAACGGAGTATTTAGATTTGAAGAAGAGGGAGAAAAGCAGTGGTGGTTTACAGGGAGAGATGTGGTCATCTTTATACAAGAGTTTAAAAAGATGCGTCACATTAAAGAAGCAGAAGTATTTACCGAGTTAAAACAAATGGGAGCTACCAACATAGCTAAGTACATAGACAGAACCGTAGGGAATAAAAAGATTTGGATACTAGATATATATGAAGTAGATGAAAGTTCAATAGACGCTACAGATTTTAAAGCAGTTAAAGACGCATTGCCATGGGAAGAATAACAAAATACTTTGGTCCACCGGGGACAGGTAAAACCACTACCTTAATGAATATCATTGAGAAATATCTTGATGAAGGCACTCCTCCTGAAAAGATTGCGTTCATTTCTTTTTCTGTTAAAGCTGCTGAGGAAGGAAAGAACAGAGCACATTTAAGATTCGGATTGGGGTTTGATGAGATGCCTTACTTCTGTACGAGTCATGCTTTTTGCAAACGGATCATGGGAATATCACAAGTAATGACTGGCAGAGACATCTTTGATTTCTTAGAAGAGTATGAATTTAATTTAACTAAGAAGTACGGATCTACTTCTAGAGGCGTTAGGTCCGTAGTCCAAGATCCTTACTTCGATATTATTGAACGTTCAAAAGCTAACTGTCGTTCACTTAAAGATGAAAGATTATCTTTAGAAAAAGAACAAAGAAGAGGAGTAGTGACTCACATGTTGGAACCGATAGCTGAAGCTTGGGAGAGTTTTAGGTTATCTAGAGTTCCCCCAGTTTATTCGTTCGCGGACATGATTAATAAGTTTTTGGACGACGGCACACCTCCTGAATTAGACGTGTTGATTGTGGATGAAGCACAAGATTTGGCAGAATTGAATTGGAGATTGGTGGATAAGTTAGCTTTAAACGCAAAGAAAACTTTTATTGCCGGGGACGATGACCAAGCTATTTATGAATGGAATGGAGCAAGGCCACAACGTTTTGTTAAGTATGAAGGTACAAGTATTATTCTAGACCAGTCCTATCGCATTCCGTCAAAGGTACACCCAATAGCTGAGCGTATATCAAAACGTATAGTACAGCGTGAGCCAAAAAGTTATAAACCTAGAGAAGAAAAAGGCACAGTTAATAAAGTGAGTTCAGTAGAACTACTCCCATTAGAAGAAGGAGATTGGTTAGTCCTAGCTTCTTGTGACTATATGTTAACGGATGCTTCTAAGGGATATAACGTTAGAAAGTATTTAATAGATAATGGTTACCCTTTTACCCACAATCATTACAGATATATTCCTCGTAAAATGATTACAGCCATTAAGATCTGGGAAAGATTAAATAACGAAGAAGAAATAACTCTAGCTGAACTAGATGATCTATATACTTATTTAGGTAAGACAGGTGTTAAGAGAGGATTTATTACACAAGTTTCTCAGGCTCCGAACCAAGGGCAGTCGTTATCACTGCAACAGATAATAGATAACTATGGACTTAAACCTGAGTGTTTAGGTCAGGAATGGAAAACGGTTTTTGAAAAAACAATAGACGTAGAAAGAAGAAGTTTTATTGAGAAAGCACTAAAGAATGACGAAGATCTATATGGAGAACCACGCATTGTCATTTCCACAATTCACCAGGCAAAAGGTGGGGAAGCGAAGAACGTAGCTGTGTATTTGGATTTATCTAAATCACAGAAGCGAACTTCTATGTTACAACCAGACGGGCTACACAGGCAGTTCTATGTTGCGGTTACACGCACAATAGATAATCTATATTTAATTCAAGCCCAAGATGATTACTACAGGTACGTTATATGAGTTTTGTTTATAGACCCCCAACGGAGTGGATTGCACCCGATAGTTTCCCAACAGAAAAATTATGTCAGGCCAAAGAAATTGCCATTGACCTTGAGACCAGAGATCCTAACTTGAAAGAGATGGGTCCGGGGTACATCAGAGGAGATGGAGAAGTCGTAGGTATTTCTTTTGCTATTGACGGTTACGAAGATTACTTTCCTTTTGGACATGAAGCTGGTTTCAACTTCACTAAAAAGAAAGTAATAGAGTTTACCAAAAAGATATGTGCTACCGATAGCGATAAGATATTCCACAACGCTACTTACGATGTAGGTTGGTTAGCGAAAGAAGGTGTTCCTGTTAATGGCAGAATTATTGACACCATGGTCGTTGCTCCACTCATTGACGAGAATCAATACTGGTATTCACTGAATGCTTTGGGTCGCGAATACATAAATGAAGGCAAGACAGAAGCTGAACTAAATGCTGCTGCGGAGGAGTGGGGGTTGGATCCCAAGGCTGAAATGTGGCGCTTACCATCCGCTTATGTGGGTACTTATGCAACACAGGACGCCGCCCTCACGCTTAAATTATGGAATCATTTCAAGATTTTAATAGAGGAACAGAACCTCTGGAACGTGTTCGATTTAGAGATGAGAGTGCTTCCTGTCATCTTAGCGATGAAACAAAAAGGAGTTCGCGTTGATTTAGAGAGAGCCGAAACATTAAAGAAGCAATTAATTAGACGTGAGAAGAATATTGTTCAACAAATAAAGAAAGAAGCTGGTGTCCCGGAAGTACAGTTATGGGCAGCCAACTCCTTAGCTAAAGTATTTGATGCTTTGAAGTTAACTTATTTAAGAACTCCAACTGGGAAGCCTAGCTTCACTAAAGCGTTCTTAGAAAATCACTCTCATCCTATTGCTCAATTAATTAGAGAAGCTAGGGAAGTTAACAAAACACACAGTACGTTTATTGATTCTATTCTGAAGCACGAACATAACGGAAGGATTCATGCTGAGATTAGACAGTTGAAAGGAGAATCAGGGGGAACAGTCACAGGTCGGTTGTCCATGAGCAATCCGAACTTACAACAAGTTCCAGCTCGAAATAAAGAAATAGGCCCATTGATTAGATCTTTGTTCTTACCAGAAGAAGGAGAGCAATGGTGTTCGGCTGACTTCTCTCAACAAGAGCCAAGGATCCTGACGCACTATGCGAGCAGATCCAGATACGACGGCGCTGAAACAATTGCTGATGCGTACCATGAAGGTGATGCTGACTTCCACCAAGAGGTAGCCAACCTAGTGGATATTGACAGAAAGACTGCAAAGACAATAGGACTAGGAATAATGTATGGAATGGGAAAAGGTAAACTGGCAGATCAATTAGGTGTTACCGTTGATGAAGCTTCAGAAATCCTAGGTAAGTTTAATACTTATGCACCATTCGTCAGGCAGTTAGCTGATTCAGTTATGCGTAGTGCTAACTCAAAAGGATATATTAAAACCATATTAGGTAGACGTTGCCACTTTGATATGTGGGAACCTCTGAAGTATGGAACAGGTAGACCGTTAAAGCACAAAGAAGCAGTGCATGAATACAACGGAGAAATCAAAAGAGCATTTGTTTACAAGGCTCTTAATAAACTTATTCAAGGGTCAGCAGCTGATATGACCAAACAAGCGATGGTTAACTGCTATGAAGCAGGCTATCTTCCTCTCTTACAGGTACACGATGAATTGGTGTTCTCTGTTAAGTCTCAGGAGGATGTGGATAACATCTGTCGTTTAATGGAAGAAGCTGTGCCTTTGGATATTCCAAACAAGGTTGACGCTGAGATTGGAAAGAACTGGGGTGACTCAATGGAAACCCCTAAGAAAAATTAGGATATATCCTAAGATATAATGTATAATGATATTTACAGGAGTAAAAATGGATACAAATAAATGGAAGAGCGTAGCAATACGTAAAGAGATTGTGGAAGTAGCCGCCGATATTGGTGACAAGACTGAAAGGCCTACTAGCAATGTATTTGCGTATGCAATTAAGAGATTGAAAGATGATCTTGATAGCGGACGTTTGAACGACGTACCGAAGGCGTAACCATGAAACATAAAATATTGTACGAGTCTCCGTACGAATATGGCGTGTTCTCTAGCGAAGACCGACGTAGCGGTCGATTCTATGATTGCAATGGACAGAAACTTCCCTCTGTTACTACTATATTATCCGGGACTAAAGAAGGAGACTTCTTAAAGAAATGGATTGATAAAGTAGGTGAAGAAGAAGCTGAGCGTATCAGAACAGAAGCTGCGACCAGAGGTTCCTACATGCACGATATTCTAGAGAAGCAACTCGTTAATGGTGACATTTGGGATTTCAAACCCAGAAACGCTGAGGAAAAGAGAGCATATAAAATGGCCTGTACGATCATGGACCAAGGGTTGCCCAATGTTTCTCAAGTATATGGTTGCGAAATATCGCTTTACTATCCTGACAAATACGCTGGCAAAGCAGATGTTATTGGAGTGCATGACGGAGATCTATCTATTATGGATTTTAAACAAACCAATAAACCTAAACGTAGGCAATGGGTTTGGGATTACTTCCAACAGTTAGCTGCTTATTCATTAGCGCACAACGAACTGTATGGCACAGACATACAGAAAGGAGTAATTATGATGTGCTCAGTTGATTGCTTATACCAAGAGTTTATCCTTGAAGGAGATGAATTTAAGAGAGCTGCTGATGCTTGGCTAGAGCGTGTAGAAAGGTTTAGTTTGCCAAATCCCGAAGACCAAGATTCTCCTCAAGATTCCTAGATAACTCTTTATTCCCTGTTAAAGAAATTTCTTTGTCTTCTATTAAGTCATACATGTCGTCTAATTCATCTTCAGGCCATTCCCTTTGAAGGTCTTGCTTTTCTGCTTTAGCTTCAAAATTTTCTTGTGTTTTTGACGGAACAGGCCAAGCAGTAAAAATACCTTCTTCAATGTTATCAATAAAATCTTTTCCTGCACCTGTTCTTTGAACGAATCTTTTTATAGCTTCTTCATATACATCTTCATTTACGCCCCATGCTTTTAATGCCTGTGTCTCAAAATATAAATCTTGCTGTATTCTAAACCAAGAACGCTGTGCATCCTGCCAATCTTTTATTACATCTTCTTTTGTTAGTTCTTCACCAGAAAGATACTCTCTGCTTAAATTAGGTTTGGTCAGTTCTTCAAACTCATTTATTCTGTTTCCTATAATAAAGCCCATAGACCTATCTGGATTTATTTCCGAACTTGAAAAACCCATTAGTTTTGCTGCGGCTCTTATAAAAGGCATTGTTTTACCGTAACGATCATATTGTGCATCGTCTTCTCGCAGTGACCAAATTACATCACTAGCTTGTCTATAGACACCCGGACCAGCTTTGTCAAAACCGTATGCTATTCCATCCAAAAACTGATCCCATAAGTCATCATCTTCATTCCAAATTGGTTTTATGTTTAAAGGGTTGTCGTCGTTTTGATTACTCATTATATCGGCAGCTACTTTCCAAGAAATACTTTCTTGTGTGTATGCTTCAATGTATTCAATAATAAATTGCCCCATTGCTCTGCTTATAGCTTCTGGGTCTCCTTGACCTCTATTTTCTCTAAGAGTCCCTCCTATAACGCTGTATAATTTTCCTATCGATTCATAAGGAAAGAAATAATTAACGTTTAAGTAAGGAGTATCTCTTTCTTTTTCTGGGAGATCAGTGTCAGTTTTTTCTCCTAAATAAATTAATCTATCTCTATCTTGATAAGGAGCAATAAGTTCATTAGCAGCATAAGTGTCATCATCATCTATATTAAAAAGTATTTGACTTGCTTTAGCTAAACCAGCAACAAGTCCATGCACCGCTACGTACCCACCAATAGCTCTTTGCGTTGCTCTATTTACAAATGGTTTTTCTGGTAACTGCACGCCTTCAACTGCGGCTCTTGCTTGTATATCTGGAGATGGCGTATATGTGCCCATTCTGTAAACTAATTGAGCAGAGTTAACCGTTGTTCTTGCTATTTCTGTGGGAAAAGCAACGAAGTTACCTCTTGGTAACACTTTACTCCACTCAGCAAATTTACCTACATAGTCATAATTAGGCATTGTGTTCCTTACCATATAAGCTGCTACATGATCTATGTATTTATCTAGGTCAGTTACGTTTCTTAAAACTGTGCCTTGGTCTTGTACATAACTAGAAAGTTTTTCTGTAATACCGCTTTTTGTTTTTAACGTTTTAGCAAAGTCTCTTAACACTCTTAATTTTAAGTCATCAGAACCTTTTATCTCATCTATCATGTCTTTAAACTTTCGTCTTTCAGACAAGAAAGCAAGTATCTTAAAAAAATCGTCTGACGCAGCGTAGGCTCGTCTTGCTCCTCGATTAATACTTAATACATAATCATCAAATGCTTTACCCGGACCTGTTTGCCCTAAGCCGTACAAAAGATTAACTATTTTATCGAGCGTATCAATTTTAAGTGGAGATCTTGCAATACGAGTAAAAACACCTAAAGCATCGTTAGCTCGAACCTCTGTATTTACAATACCAAGTTCTTGCAAATAAGACCAAGCCGAATCGAACTCCTCAACATTACCCGATACTTCTTCTGTTTCAGGGTCATACCGCACGTTACCAAATAAATCATTCCCAATTAATTGAAGCGCTTCTTGTATATCGGCTTCTTTGTTAAATATATTTATGCCTCTAAAGTGCCCGTTAAAACCATACATAATTGCAGCACCATATAAGTTTCTCATTTGTGTGCCAGGACTAAGAACAATTATTCCATACTGCACTAAAGCTTTTGGCATGCCAATTGTTCTTGCAAGAGTGTTTAATATAACAGCTTCTTCTTTTATAGCACTTCCTCCAGACAAAGCTTCCGCCATTGTTCTGGTAGTCCACAAACCTTCTAAGGGATTAAAATCATCTCCTGTTTCTATCTTAATTGTATATCCAGGTGTTTTTTCTGGAGAAAACCATTGTTCCCCTGGCATTTCACTTAATCTTTTAACTTCATAGAAAAAAGTAGCATTTTCTATAGACCTAGCCAATCTAGCAAAAGACGTTGCAGCAATAAGTTCAGGTTCTTTTATTTCCCCTAACAATTGTCTAACCGCATAAGGTATTTCTCCACGTTGAGTTAAAAGTTGATTGATCTTAATATCTGCTTTTTCTCCTTTTTGTTCTCCTTTTAACAAAGCAGCTAATTTTGAAACGTCATTAGCACTTTGATACATAGATCTTTCTATCCATTCATTAACTGCTTCTTCTGCCTTTTCTTTTCTTATTTCAAGCGCTCTTTCTTCAAGTTGTTCTTGGGTAGCGTTAGATCCTAATTCTTGTCTAGCATTTGACCTATAGTCTGGCATTCTATTTCTAAATTTGTACTCCATCGAAGTTACAGCTCTTTCATAAAGTGCTGTCATAGGTTGACTTGAAGAAGTAACTTTAGCCCCTACTTGATTTGCAAGTTTTGAAGGCAAGTTTTTTATGGCCTCAATATACATTTGGCCTTGTGGGTTCCAACCTAAATTGGGAGAAAAGAATTTATAAGATCTTGTCACATAAGTATTTAAGTTGTGCTCTATTACGGCTCTTAAATCTGGATCTAAACTTTCTGCCGGGAGTTCATTTAACATTCTTTTACTCAGTGCATCAATACCTCTTCTTATTTTAAGGGCTGGTTTTCGTAAAGAATCAGGTAACTGTCTTGCAGCCACAGGTGTTTTTTGTATATCTGCTAATTGACTTTCTATAAATTCTATCTGATCGTTTATTTGGTTTAAGTCATATTGATCTAACTCATCTCTTTTTTCTATCTTTTGTGTTTCAAGTTTAGACAGCTGTTGTTCAGCAGCTCTACGTTCTTCAGCAGTTAATTCTATACGTGCCCCAGTTTGTTGAAGAAAAGCCATAATTAATTTGTCTGCTTCAGCTTTAGTTTTTACGTCGCCATTTCTAACTGCTTCGGCAATAGCTTGCTCCATCTCTAAGCCTAATTTTTGAGCTCTTGTTTCTAATGCTCTAATTCTACTTTCTCTTTGACGAGCTCTATTTCCTATTAATGAACCTGTTGGCATTAACGGTCTCATGTATCTGTCCCAATACTTAGTTATTCCTTTGGTTTGAAATTGAGGAGATCTACCTACAGGCATTTCTATGGAAATTAATCTTGGGTTTTGATAGTACAATTGTATAGTGCTTCCATCTAAAACTTCAGATATTGTTTTATTGAAAAAAGGACTATCTAAGGAAACTTCAACACCATCTACTTTAAATACAGAAAGTTCACTGTTACGTTTAGCCGTTTGTTCAGCTAAACTCATGCCTTCTTCTATACCTTGTCTTTCAAATCCTATTGTTTGTGTATTTCCGTCTGGAAGTTCTACCACTACTTCTGCTCTTAATGCTTCCCCTTCTGGGCGTAAAATTTCTTCATATTGAGGAGTCATAACAAAAGGAACTGGTTTGCCGTCTTCATCAAAAGATACTTGCGTAAGATCTATAGTCCTACTTCTGTTGGAGGTATCTCTTATTTGTCTTTGTAAGTCAACAATAGTTTGTTGTTCCGCTAAAGCAAAAGCAAGTTCAGATTGGGACATACGGTCTATTTTTTCTGGACTTGTGTAAGGAACTCCTTCTTTAACAGCTACTCTTAATTCTTCTAAAGTGTAGTTTTCCTCTATATCTTTTACATGATCTCTAAACTCATTTTTACCTAACTTCCATGCAGCTCCGTGATGCTCTCTAAATAAAAGATTTGCACCTGCGTTTGCTATTGCAACACGTTCTTCTTCTCTATTTTCTGAAACATCATTTGGGTCGAAACTATACTCCCCTTGCCTCGCTGCCCATCTTTCATAGGCTTCAGGTGTACCAAACTCTTTTAGAATGTGAGCGTCTAACTCTTCATTCGTCATTGCATCAAGAATAGCTTTTTGTTCGTTGTAAATTCTTTCAGGGTTAAAACCAGAAAGAACCGTGTCCATCATATAGTCTCTAATTACTACGTCTTGGTTTTTCGCACGAACTGCTCCTACAATTTTTTCTAGTAAAGATTCTCTATTTTCCCCCGGTATCACTGGACCAAACTCGAAATCATTATTTGCCTCCATAATTTCTCTAAGTTCGTTAGCGTCTAAATCTTCTATGTTTTTTGCGTAAGGTAGTCCTTTGTCCTCCGCCCATTTTTCAACTAGAGTTGTTAACTCAGCAGTTGTTAAAGTTTCTGCTTTTTCATCATTTGCACTACGTTCTTCTTCTGTGAACTGTTTTTGAAAATCATTAAACGTAGGAGCAGCAAGTCTCCCAGTTGTTGCAAATATCGTCCCTTCTCCAATTGCTTCTCCCACGATACTGGTAGCTAGTCCAGTTGTAATATCTAAATTAGGGTCTATATTATTTTTGACCATAAGGTTCTGTGTAACTGTGTCCACTCCACCTATGCCACCTTGTAATATAGCCTGTGTTATATAGTGTTTAATTACAGATTTACCAATACCAAGCATACCAGCAGGTACACTTGCTGCGTTTATGATCGCACTTATACCTGATTTCTTTAAAGCGTATCTGTCTGCTCCTTCTTCATCATCGGGGTATTTTTCTAAATATTCGTAGTAAGCATCACCATAACTTTGTGCAAAAACCACAGCACCTCCGCCAATAGCTGCTGCCGTTATACTAGCTATGGGGTTACCTGTAGCCATAAATGTGGCTCCTCCCGCAGCACCTGCCCCCGCTAAAAATGGAGCTGAGCCCGGTATAACTTCACCGATGGTTGCTGCCCACCATTCTGGATCATTAAGATTTTTAAATTGCTCCCATCCTTCTTGTCCGTATTTCGCCTGATAAGCTGCCTCACTGGCTTGTTGTTCATTTAAGTCAGCTCTTTCTCTAAGTTCTTTAGCGTAATCGTCATGTCCTCTCTCTTCTTGTGCACGGGCTCTAGTCTCTTGAAAATCACCAATAGTTGCTTGTGTAGATCCGTACAGACTGTCAAAAAATCTATCACTAAATAAAGCTGCTCTTACAGGTAAAGGAAGTAATCCAGTAAAATCTTTTGAAGGTGGTGGACCCCACAAAGAAGTTTCGGTCTCTTCAGTAGGAACTGTAGGTGTTCCCCCAGTAGTTGGTAAAAGACCAAGTTTTTGTTTCTCTTCTTCTGTAAGAGGTGTTAAAGAAGTTTCGGTTTCTTCAGTGGGAACTGTAGTAAGTTCTTCAGTCGTTGGTGTAAGACTAAGTTTTTGTTTATCCTCTTCTGTAAGTGGTTCTAAAGGCATGACCTACTCTGAAACTATCGTAAAAGTGTTCCATTTTTCTAATGCTTTTCTTAGTTCTGATTTTCCCAAAGGAGGATCTTTTTTCAATAAACTTTGGTAGTAGGCTCCTAAATCTCCTTTCATACCTGTATCAGGTATAGCACGTATTTGACCTTGATACTCTATGGGAATTTTACCTCCTGTTTGTCCATAAAATATTATAAAAGCTTCAGCAAACTTTCCGTCTTTAGCTTTAATCGCTGCATCCCATTGTTTTCCTAAACGTTCGTTTTCTTCTTTTATTCTATTTATGTCTCTTAAAGTAATCGCTTCGGACTCCGCAGCGGAAAGATCAAAATCTAAGCCTCCCACACCTTTACCTCCCGCTTGTGCAGTTAGTAAAGCTTTTTGTAGACCTATTTCATCGGCTAGAGCTGCATCTCTTGCACTTAGTTCGGCTTTTCTTCCTGCCGATCTAGCACCTAGAAAATGTCCACCTGTGGATCCAATAGAAGCATATCCAGATCTAGC
>Ga0208919_1000346_pt1 | contig 33151 bp, 41 predicted proteins | sample 4_EtaG_FD_184076 | JGI IMG/M metagenome (GOLD analysis project Ga0208919, IMG submission 184076) | Marine viral communities from the Subarctic Pacific Ocean - 4_ETSP_OMZ_AT15127 metaG (SPAdes) (version 3) | ecosystem: Environmental > Aquatic > Marine > Oceanic | place: Pacific Ocean | collected...
GCGTTTGAAAACGCTGGTGCGACCGAGGCTAAAAACGTCATTCCTGCCGTTCGCGGTTATCGATCTCTAAAGGATTTAGGTGCTGTCTCTGGCGCGACGACTAGCGATATTCTCGGCATGACGGCTGGGAAGGCCGACGATGGCGACGTTGCGATTTATTGCGGGGATTCAACAAAACTTTACGAATTCACGGCGTCTACATCGGCATTAACTGACCGCTCAAAATCAGGGAACTATTCAAATAGTTCGACGGATCGATGGAATTTTGTCCAATTTGGAGAAACGCTGATAGCGACTAACTATGCTGACCCGCCGCAGGCGACGACAGTAGACAGCGGTGCAGCGTTTGCTGATTTAGGCGGCACGCCGCCCAAAGCCAAATTTGTAGCGGTGGTGCGCGATCAGGTCATGTTTGCCAACACAAACGATGGCTCGGATGGCGTTAAGCCCTATCGCATTTGGTGGAGCGGCATAAATTCAGCGACAAGCTGGACGAGCGGCACTGCCCTTTCTGATTATCAGGATATTCCTGATTTAGGTGATTGCACTGGATTGGTGGGCGGCGAATACGCGATTGCGTTATTCGAGCGCGGCATTGTTAGGGGTCAGTTTGTTGGTGCGCCCTTAATTTTTCAATTCGATAAGATTGTCACCTCGCGCGGGTGCAGCGTTCCCGGTTCTGTGGCGTCAATCGGCGGCACTGTGTTTTTCTTGTCAGACGATGGCTTTTACATGCTGACCGGTTCGGAGTTACAGCCAATCGGTGCCGAAAAAGTAAATGAGTACTTTTATGGCCGCGTGAATCTAAGCGCGTCGTCAAATATTGTAGCTGCCGTTGATCCGCTAAATCAGGCGGTTGTTTGGGCGTACCCTAGTGTAAACAGCGGCGGCTCTAAAAACGACGAGCTTTTAATCTACAACTATAATTTAAATCGCTGGTCCCGCGCGGTAGTCAGCTGCGATGCGCTGGCGCAATTGTTTACCGTTGGTTACACGCTGGAAGAACTCGACAATATTAGCACCAGTATTGATGACCTTCCGGCGTCTTTGGATAGCCAATTATATAACGGCGGTTCGTTTTTCTTCGCCGCCGCCGCTGATAAAAAAATTCAATCATTTACCGGCGCGCGGCTGCCAGCGGTCATCGACACCGGCGAGTTTCAGTTGGGCAAAACGCGCTCGCTGATCAACACAATAGTGCCGTATGTCAGCGGGCAAACGCCTACGGTTACCGCGCAAGTTGGTAGCCGCGCACTGCCCTATGATGACGTAACTTTTTCGACAGCGGCCAGCATTACATCCGAGGGGTTTATTCCGGTTCGCAGCGAGGGCCGATATCACCGGATACGTTTAAACATCACCGGCATATGGGATCAAGCACAGGGCGTTGACGTTGACGCCCGCGCGATGGGTATGCGCTGATGGCAACCACTAGTTTTAGAGCGCTGACGCCGTTTTCTGACCAACGCGAAAATGCCGAGGTCGTTAATAATATCCTGCAAGGCAAATTGAACGCGACCGGCACGGTTACGCTAACAAATTCAGCGACCACGACCACGGTTGCAGATTACCGCGTCGGCGGCGATAGCGTAATCCTATTCATGCCGACGACAAGCGATGCGGCGTCGGAGAATATTTGGGTTTCGGCGCGCAGCAAAAACAGTTTCACAATTACGCACGCATCAGCATCGACAACGCGGTCTTATGCCTACGCCGTCATCGGTTGAGCAATATATCCAAGACGCACTCGACCACTGCGGCAATACGCACACGGTCGATGATGTTTTGCAAATGGTCGAAGACGGCAAGGTTTCGCTGCATGTCGGTGAGCGCTGCGCGGTGGTAACGCAAGAGATGGAATTTCCAGCCGGTCGCCAACTGCACTACTGGCTTGCTGGCGGTGATCTGGACGAACTACGAGAAATTGAAAAGCGCGTTAGCGACGACGCGAAACAAAGCGGATGCACCAGCGCGTCGATTATCGGTCGGCGCGGCTGGGGCAGGGCGCTGGGGTACGACGAAATGGCGACAGTCATGGCGAGGAAATTATGAGTTTTATCGGCGATCTTTTTGGTGGCGGCGGCAGCGAAGTTACGTCTGTCGAGCAAACGTCAACATCGGAACCACCGGCGTATGCGCTGCCTCATTTAACGCGGTTGTTAAGTGAAGGCGAGAACCTTTTCGAGCAACCGCGCGCTTTCTTCCCTGGCAAAACTTACACTGATTTTTCGGCTCCGACGTTGGCCGGATTAGGCGCAGGCGAGGCGCGTGCAGCGGCGGGCAATCCGTTGATAGGACAGGCGCAAGGCGCGGTCGGCGGCGCGATGGGTTTTACAAATCCGGCGGCTGCGTATCTGCAAGAGACGGCGCGCGGTGATTTCTTAAACGCGAATAATCCGTATCTTGAGGATGCATTGCGCCCAGCGATAGATCAGGTGCAGGGGCAATTTTCGCGCGCAGGCCGCCTGGGAAGCGGTGCCAATCTTAGTGCGATGACACAAGCCCTGGCACCAGTTTACGCGCAAAACTATGACCGCGAACGTGGGCGTCAGATGCAGGCGCAGAAAATGCTTGGCGACATAGCGGGGCAGCAACAGCGCACCCGTATGGCAGCCGCAGCAATGGCACCCGGCACCGCATCGGCGGATTACGACGACATCAATCGCTTGATTGGCTACGGCACGGCGCGCGAAGGCAAGGCTGGCGAACAGCTGCGCGACCAGATGGCGCGGCATGATTTCTTGCAGAATGAAGCGACACGACGCCTGTCCGAGTATGCCGCGCTGGTGAAGGGCGGCACGATAGGTTCCACCGGCACTGCGCAAACGCCTTATTTCAGCAACCCGACGCAGCAAGCACTTGGCAATGCCGCAACCATTGCGGGAATAGGAAAAACGGCGTCCGATGCTGGATTTTTTGATTGGCTGGGGACATTAGGCACATGATGGATTGGAATAAAATTGCGTCCCTTGGCCTAATGACGCCAGAGGCAATCAGTAAGGCAAAAAGCGATGCAGCTACGAATATGCTGTTTCGGCTTGGTGGTGCGCTATCCGCTGCAGGAGCGCCTAGCCGCGTGCCGGGGACGCCTTTAAATCTCGCAAATGTTGCTACTGGTTACCAGAACGACATGGCGAATAGCTTAAAACAAGCCATAATGCTGAAGCAGTTGGAGCGGCAGGAGGAGGCGGAAAATAGACAGGAGGCTTTGCGTGAAGGGCTTAAAAAAGCAATTGCGCCGGTTTCGGTTACAGAGCCAATGACGGGGCAAACCGCCGAAACGCCTTCGGCGCTTATGTCTACAATTCCTCAGAGCATCCACCCTTTAGTTAAAGTGATGGTTGGTGCAGGCGAAGCAGCGCCGTTGAATACTGCACTCCTTAGCTCGGCATTAAGGTACAAAACGCCGGGTGTTGATGTCCCTTATCCTACAACTGTCTATGAACAGCTTGGGGGTTTAGCGGCCGTTAAAGCAGATGCCGCGCGCAGGGCGCAGTTAGCACTGCAAGGGAAATGGGTTGCTGTCCCTGGTCAGCCGGGTGTGCAACAAAACTCAATTACCGGAGAAATGAAGCGTTTACCGGGATCGCAAGGCGTCGGGCAAAGAGCAGTACCATTTCGGCAGCCACCGCCACCTGTTGTTCCCTCCGCTGCGCCACCTGCTGCGCCACCTGCTGCGCCACCTGCTGCGCCACCTGCTGCGCCACCTGCTAGTCCTACTTTTGCCCCCGCCGAAGCGCGTGGCGCGAAATTTTGGCCGTCAGGCGAACTGCCGCGCTCGATTTCTGTCTTACCTCCAGCCTCCCAAAACGAGGCGTATGCAAAGAATCGGGAAAACACAGAAAAAAGACTGGCAGTTTTAAGAGAGCAAGTAGTGCCGCTTGCATCGATGGCAGAAAAATTTAAGCAGTTTGAAGCTGTTATGGATAGCTACGTTGCCAACGGCGGCAAAATGGGTGCGGGGTTCAAAATTCCGGGGTCCAGGGCAATGGGCGCACTTTCCCCAGACTTAGAAACAATGTTTGCAATTCAAGACGCCACAACCCCTCTAATGAGGCAAGGTCTGCCGGGTGCCGCGTCAGATAGAGACGTTGCAATGTTTAAAGGGGCTGGACCCGGACCAGACAAATCGCCAGAGGCAAACCGCCGCATTATTAGGGGGACTCTGGCCGCATATCAAAATGCAAAAGATAAAGTCCAGTTTATGGAAGCATGGGCCGATGCCAATTTTGGTGATCTTGCGGGTGCGGAAGAAGCTTGGCATTTATATACAAATTGGGAAGATATATTCGTCCACGGCAAGAAAGCATCGCGCTTTGATGAACAGAAAAATAGATTTGTCCGCGATGATGTAGAACCCTACACGCTAAATCCTAACCGTCTAACTTGGCGACAATATTTCGGCCAAGAAAAAAGCGCTTTCGGTGGTGTTACACAAACAGGGACTCGTGTTTTTAGGGTAAAAATAAAATGAACAAAGAAGCCATAGAAACATTTGAAGTCGATCTTTCTGACGGAAGAACGGCAGAAATAGATGGCCCTGCCAACGCCACCGAAGAAGAACTTCTCAGAGCGTTAAAAGAACAATTGCCACCGGAAGTAGTCGATATAGAAAAGACAAAAAACTCCGCTCTCGGAATTATGCTTCGTCGGAGTTATTTGGAATACCGCGAAGACGAGACTGCTGAACAACGTGGCGAACGTCTTGGGGGAAGAATATCAGGCGATGAGGTAGGCACTGGCGAAGGTCTATTGCGGGCCTATGGGCAGGGCGGCGGCTTTGGTTGGGCGGACGAACTTACAGCGCAAGGCGCAGCCGCGTTGGCTACGTTAGCCAACAAATACCCAACTCGCAGCTATGATGAATTAACGGATATGTATTTATCGCGCGAACGCGGCAAGCTGGACCAGTTCCGCAAGCAAAATCCTTTGATGGCTGGCGGCGCAGAGTTTGCCGGGGCGTTGCATACCGGCTTCGCAACACCGGGCGCGCGCCTCGCCACAATGCCGTCATCGTTGCGCGGCAAAATGGCGGCAGGCAGCGGCGTGGCTGCTGGAGAAGGCGCTATATACGGGGCTGGAGCCGCAGAAAACAACATGCTTCCTCAAGCTGGGTTGACTGCAGCGATATCAGCACCATTTGGGGCAGCCGCACCTTTGGCCGGGAAGGCAATATCCTCTGTTTATGACAGGTTTGCCGGGACCGGCGCAGCAGCTCGCAAAGCGGGAATGAGTCGACCCGCGTTTGAAGTCTTAGGCGAGGTATTAGAAGCGGACAAAACCGGCGGCTATTTACGGCAAGGATCGTTGCCGCCCAATGCTATCTTGCCGGAAGTCGGCCCTGCATCTGCGGGTTTGTTTGATTATTTAGGACAGAACCCGGCAGCTGCTCCAATCGTTAGGCAGGTAGTTGAAACTAGAGCCGCCCAATCATCAAAGTTAGCCAATCAGGCGCTTGACGAAACCTTGGGCCGACCTGTTGGGGTTGCCAGAACACAGAGGCAAATCAGGCAAGGAACTGCCAGTAATCGGTCGGCAACGTACAGGGCAGCCTATTCTAAGCCTATAAATTATGCATCTGACAAAGGGCAAATACTTGAAAGGATTGTAAGAAAAAGGGTGGACGCTGACGTAATTGCCGCTGCCAATAAATTAATGCGGTTAAATGGGGAACCGCTATCGGCGCAAATTATTCTAAAGGCGGACAATACGTTTGAGCGGCTGCCCGATGTTCGGCAATTAGATTATATAAAACGCGGTCTAAATGAGAGGGCAAATGTAGAGGCTGGGAAAGGCGCGATGGGCGGCACGTCAGCTGTTGGCCGCGCTTATGAAAACCTCGCACGCGAGATTAGGAACCTCACTGGCGATCTTGTCCCAGAGTACAACATTGCCTTGAAAACTGCCCAAGACCCTATCCAAAGGGTACAAGCTATAAAGTTTGGCAATACGGTTTTGCGGCCTAGCCTAACCGTGTCAGAGGTGGCCGAAACTGTCGCCGGTATGAATAGGTTGGAAAAGAAATTTGCCGCAATGGGAATACGCTCACAAATAGACGAGGGCATCAAGAATGTAAAACTTGCCTTTACCGATATGAATATGGACGCGCGCGAAGCTTTCAAACTTCTGAAGGATATGTCGAGCAGCGCCAACCGTGAAAAAGTCGCGCTTGTTATAGGAAGGAAAGCCGCCAAACGGCTATTCAAAAAACTCGATCAAGCGGCATCCGGCTTTAGTCTAAAAGCTAGTGTTGCTCAAAATACCAAGACGTTAGGTCGTCAATTATACGATGCAAAATTTAAGGACGCGGCTCAAAGTGGCGTACGTGAAAGGCTGCGGCGTGGCGAAGGGGTAGCCGCCGCACGGGAAGCCACAGCTACTACTTTGGGTCGGTCGCCAGAGCAGGTCCGAAAGATGGCGGACGAGGAAGCCGTGGAAATTGCTAAAATTATGGCTCGCCAAGGCGTGGACCCGGCCAAATTCCTAGCGATGATAACTAGCGCCTTAAAAGCATCACGGCCAAGAACTCAAAGAGTGCAAAGCCAAGCACAACGACTTTTATCTAATCTGTCGCCGGGGATAGCAACCATCCCGCAGCAGTAACCCAGCCCGCCACCCGGCGGGTTTTTTACGAGGTAATTTCATGCCGAAATCAAACGTCACGCAGTACGACACGACAGCTGCCAACAATCTCGATGTTGGATCAATTTCAATTGCCGAGGGCATGGCTCCTTCAAACGTCAATAATGCCATCCGCGAGTTGATGGCGCATACGGCCAATTGGGTCAGCGGCTCGCAGGCGGTTACTGCGCTGACCGTAACCGGCGAAGTCGATGCCGGGTCTTTGGACGTGTCAGGAAGCATAGACGTGGACGGCACCACAAATCTGGATGCTGTTGATATTGACGGCGCTGTTCAAATTGACAATACAGTTACTGTTGGGGTGGATGATACGGGTTACGACTTCAAGCTATTTGGCGATACTGCCTCTGCGTATTTGCTCTGGGATACATCGGCTGACGATCTAATCTTGGCCGGGGCCGCTGGCCTAGTCGTCCCAGATTCGCAGTTCACTTTAGGGTCGACGGCGGTCACATCCACTGCCGCTGAAATAAATCTCATCGACGGCGGCACAGCACGCGGCACGACTGCGGTCGCATCTGGCGACGGCATACTGATCAACGACGCTGGCACGATGCGGATGACAAACGTCGATACCGTATCGACGTATTTCTCCAGCCATAGCGTCGGTGGGTCGAACATTGTCACCACAGGCGCGCTCAACAGCGGGTCGATTACGAGCGGATTCGGCGCGATTGACAACGGCAGCAGCGCGATCACGACGACAGGCACGATAAGCGGCCTGATCGGCGTGAACGGCGCGGCACCCGCCGCAGCAACTCCGATTGCCATCCCGAATGAGGACTATTTGGTTTGGCATGATTCAGGCAGCAGTGGCGGCACGGCAGCCTACGCACGAGGCGTTGGTGGCGTCCTGCATTTTGGCGGGTCAAGTTACACCTTCAACGGAACCGGCGCAGCCACATTTGGAGGCAACCTTACCGTCACTGGCGAACCGACTTTTGGCCCCGGTGGAACAGGCACAGATGTAATTAACGTCATTGCGAATGGAGGTTCGGGTGCCGCCGGTGGAGCCGTATTCGAGGTCCGCAGTAACGGTGCCTACCGGGGCGGGCTTGGAAATAAAGCTGCCCTTTTAGGCAGCGGCACCAGCACAGACATAGAACTGCGTGCCGCAAGCGGAATCCCAATTACTTTTGCGCCCAACAACACCGATGCTGTTTTATTATCCACGTCAGGCAACATGCATATAGGCGGCAGTTCGGCTCCATCGACCAAGCTGCTAGTCACTGGTGACGCCGAATTCACGCAAGCACTTAACGGTTCGGCGCAAATTTTGAGGGTAAAAAACAATCATGTGGGGAATAGCAGCCCCGCGAGACTGATTGTTCAGACACGCGGATGGACCGATTCAGACGCGATTATCAACCTAGATGCAGCCGCCACAAATGCGAGATGGTCCATAGGTGCGGATGCCGGGTTGGGTAAGTTCATTATCGCGTCAGCGGACAAGAATAACTTTGATGGCAGTAATGAGGTCGTACTTATCGACGGTGCGACAGGCGCTGCGAAATTTACAGGCGGCGTCTACGGCAAAAACGCTGGCGGCAATGCCGTCTATGGCGTAGCTGATTCGGCGGGTACGCTATATCTCGGCGGCGGCAACGCATACACAAATACCATCGTATTCCAAGTCGGCGATGAGAAGGGCCGCATAGACGGATCGGGCAACCTTGTCCTTGGCAATTCATCAGCCGAAGCCAAGCTGGATGTCGCAGGTGACACGGTTATCCGAAGCACCGGCGCTGATACGAATGGACGTTACTGGCAGTACGTCCGAGCCGTGGGCAGCGATCCGACAAATGTCGATATCGTTGAAGCCACATTCGCGGCCTACTCGAGCGCTGTTATCAAAGTACGTGTGACCGGTCGCGGCGGCGCAGCACTCGCGACACAACATTATAGTGAGCAAACCTACGTGGTGAGCGTCGATGCTAACACCGCAAATGCTCAGGCTGGCACTCAGACCGACATCGATCAGGCTTTCACTCTCACGCAAGGCGGCTCAAATCGCCAAGTGACCGTTGATGTCACGGGCAGCACAGTTCACGGCGTCACCGCCTACGTCGAAATTCTTTCCAGCGCGGCAGTAGCTAACAACCTATAGACCAAGGAGTTATTAAATGACTGATTTCACATTTCGTTGCGAATCCTTGGACCGCAAAGCGCAGGCCGACGACGCCGGTCGCGAGGGCGTGATTGTCATCAGCCACTACCGGCTCGTGGCCGTGGACGGGGAATATTCCTCGGACGGGTATGGCGCTGTCCAACTCGCGGAGCCAGACGGCAGCTTTACGCCGTTCGATGATGTCACGATTGAGCAAGTAAAAGATTGGACGTTTGAAGCCTTAGCAAAGGCCCAGAACGATGCCAGTGGCGACGATGTAGAAGACATAACAGGAGCCGAGGCCGAGGCTTCATTGCAGGCCCACTTGCAAATTAAAATTGACAACCAAAAGCAGCCGCCGATTTTGGCGGGCGTCCCTGCAAAGTGGGCGGCTGAATAACATGAGCCGCGAACTCGGCGATCTGGCGGCTGCGGCCACAGCGTTCGGCGCGTTCCTTGAGTTTTTGCCTGCGGTGGCCGCTGGTATTTCAATCGTCTGGTACATTGCCCGCTTTTGCATGTGGGCTAGGCAGCGATGGCGAAAATGACCCGCGTTGCGATTGCCGCCGCCATTACGGCGGTTTTTTTGTGCCTGCCAGCGGCAGCGCAGCAACAGGTGTGCGGCCCATATACAGAGATGACAGCGAAGTTAAGGGAGCACAAAGAAGGACTGACCGGTCGTGGCATAGATATGGCAAACAGGATGTTGGAAATCTGGGCGGGACCGGACGGCTGGACCGTGATTTTGGTGCGACCAAACGACATGATGAGCTGCGTTATGCTGATCGGCCAAAAGGGTACGCAGTGGCAGACGGTCGAGCCGCAACCGGTCGGCCCAAAGAGTTAAGATGAGTTCGCGCGTTGGGCGCGCTGGCGAGTACCTGGTCGCCTGCAGTTTGGAACAGATCGGCGTGCAAATCGCTGTTGTCCACGCTGACCACTTTGATTTAGTTGCATGGCATCACGACGATGTTTGGCGTGTCGAGGTCAAGACCAGTGGCGACTTCGATCTGCAGCGGCCCAATTCATTCCACTTCAAAACGCGCACGGGCATAGACAGACGTCCATTAAGCCACTGCGATGTCGTTGCGTTCGTTGCCTTGAATTTGCGGCGCGTTCACTTTCGCCATGTCGATCTAGTGCGTGGCACCAGCACGCGCATCACAGCAAGCGTTTTTACGGAACAAAAAGAACTCGATTCCTGGCTCACGGCGACACGACGATGAACGTAGCGGATTTGATTCCAGTGGCTGGCCTAATCGCTAGCGTGATTGGTGCCGGTTTCGTCGCTCGGCACCAAATCAAAAAACTGGAGATAGACAGCAACAAGCTGGAAATGCGCCTCGACGCGCAAGATGTGCGCCTAGACAAGCTGACGACGGCGAGTGAAATGCAAGATCAACGCATGTCAATTTTGTCTTCAATCTTAAGTCCATCAGAGCTGGACCGCCGAAGTCGCGAGCTAGAAGCAATTCGCAAAGATATCGAATGGATTCGGCGGAAGGTTGACCAACTATGAATTGGGACGATTACGCAAATTTTGGCCCCGATGAGTTCCGTTGCCAGTGCGGCTGCGGCGCGGTCGAGATGGATCCGGCATTCATCGCATTGCTGCAGCGGATCCGCGATGAGTTCGGCGCGATGAAAATCACCAGCGGATACCGTTGTCCGCAGCATCCAATCGAAGCGAAGAAGCAGGCGCCTGGAGCGCACTCGACCGGCCAAGCCGCCGATATCTTGATCAGCGGATCGCGCGCGCTGAACCTGTTGCGGATTGCGCTGACGCACGACGACATCCAGGGCGTCGGCGTCAATCAGCGCGGGGCGCATAGTCGGCGAATAATTCACCTCGACAATGTGACCGAAAAATTGCCCCGTCCAGCGCTCTGGACTTACTAAGGAGATAGACAATGGTATTGGTTAGACTTTTGCTCGCACGCCTCAAAGAACCGAGTTCGATGGCGGGTCTCGCTTCCATACTCATGGCGGTAGGGATCAATCTGCCGGAAGACATGATGGTACACATTATCACAGCGGTTGGCGCTTTGGCTGGCGTCGCGGGGATGCTGGTCAAAGAGAAAGGCGAGTCTTGACCGTTGTTTGGTTATGCATTTTGGGTGGTGTTGGAGCCGTCGCCTTTTTTGCCGCGCGGGCGATTATTCATGCGCGACATGAAGGCGCGGTGCGCGAGGCTGAAGAAAAGATGGATGCGGTCAACGATGATCGCTCTGTCGATGACACTGTTGACCGGCTGCGTAACCGAAAGTTTTAGCGCGTTATCGGCGGCCGGATCACTCGGCGGCGCAGCCCTCAATTACCTAGCCGCTGAGAAGGGTAAGCCCGTGATTGTAGCGCCGCCGATTGTTGACTATGCCGATGCGGTGCAGGATCTGGCGGCTGACGAGCTGGAACGGCTCGGCCCGCCCTGCGCCCGCGATACCGTGATAGCAGATTGTTCAGCGCTTGCGCGCATGGTTACAGACTACGGCGTTTTGCGTGACAAGATCCGCGCCGCCAAGGAGTGATGCCCGCACACATTTGCGAACTTCGCAAAATACTCGCAAGAAAACGGTACATTTTTGACCATCGACCTACATCGTAGTATACTGGTGTACGACAGAAAAATGACCGTTTTCTGCGAGGTGCAGCGTAAGTCCTTGATGTTGCGAAAGGTTATTTTGGGTCATGTTCGCATCCAGGGCGCAACACCCATAAAACGCGGAGAGACATTATTATCGTTAAATTACAAATAGTTAGTATCATCCATAATGTCGCTCTCCCGTCTATTTCGCAAATAATTCGCAAATCTCTCGCAGAAAATGAAATTCGCAAATCGGTGCGGACATCATTTTTTTGTTTGTAAGGTAAATAATATTTACTATATATACACTGCATTGAGAGGAGTTGCATTATGAAAATACGAACAACTAAAACGCACTATATAGCGGATTGCCGCCCACATGGGCGCGAAAAAAGATTCCCAAAAACGCCTGACGGCAAGCGCGCGGCACGTGCGTTGCTTAAGAACGTGAACAAGCAATATTTAACACGCGGTGAATATGCCGACCCGACATTGACTCCGCTGTTCAAGGATTTGGTTGTCAAATATATCGAACACGAAATGGGGCGGGCGAAGCGAAAAGAGCTTGTTGAAAGATCAGTTATTGAGAAGCAGATAAAGCTCGAATCGATTGGTGAATATGTCATCGACAAAAAACAGATCAACGATATGCGCGTCGGGGAAATTCGCGTGGGGCATATCAAAAACGAAATTATCAACGAGCTGTATAAAGAGCGTGCGTGGACAACTGGAAAAAAATGGTTTGGCGCTCTACACGGCTTTTTCAAGTGGGCTTATGAATGTGAAATTATCCCAAGCAATCCGACGTTTGTGAAAAAGCCGAAAAAACCCATCAAACAATCGCAACCAATGGATCGGATTTCAAAAGACGATATCAAAAAAATAATCGAAAACGGCAAATCCAATCGTGCGAACGTTACGGATTATCGATTGAGAATCAAGTTTGCCACTGAAACGGGCTTGCGCATGGGTGAGCAATTAGCCCTCACTTGGGACGACATCGATTTGACGACGGGACACGTAACAGTCAACAAATCATTAAAGCAGGATAGGAGCGTCGGCCCGCCCAAAACTTTGGCAGGGTATCGCACCGTTAATTTGAACCCACAACTGGTTGATGATCTGCGTTTGTGGAAATTGTCGCAGCCGCTAGCGCAGCGATCTAAAAATTTAGTGTTTCCTTCTACTGTAGGAACTCACGGGTATAACAATAATTGGCGAGAGAAAATACTACATAAGGCTTGTGACAGGGCTGGCGTTCCGCGCATACGTTGGCACGATTTGCGACATTATTACGCGTCGATTTTACTTTTTAATGCGCGTGAGGAAATTGGTGTTGTCTCTCGCCTGATGGGACATGCCAACATAAGCACAACAATCGATATTTATGGTCACTGGCTCGATGACTCCCGGCGTGACAAAGAAATCAGCGAACGACACGCTAAGGCGTTCGCCTAAACACAAAACCCCGGCATTGCCGGGGTTCTTTTTTAGTTGGTCTGTTTGCCTGCCAAATCGCGGGCTAATTTTTCAACAAAACCATCAATAGGTTGGTCAGGCTCAATGATTGGTTCGCCTAGCGCTTCCAGGCATTTCGTAAGCATCTCCCTAACAACCCGTGTCCGCCTGACGCCGTATCTTTCTGCAACTCTGTCTAGCGCGTTAGACGTGCCTGCAGTCGTGCGCACTAATATTTGCGCGTCATTATTTGGTTGCCGTCTGGTCATCACTTCTCTGCCTAATCAATTTCGTCATCATAATCGCCGTTTGCGATGGCTTCCGTTAGTGTCAGATTGCTAGCCAGCGGATGCGCCGGATCTTTGTTCATCTTGTCGGCGTTCTGAATTATATTTTCAACGACATTGATCGCCGACGTGAACATGCCCAACTTCACAACGTCGGGATGCCGGATTCGCATAATCGACCTGTCAAACAACTCGTTGACATATGCTTCGCTTAGAGAAAATTGATCGCCGTCTTTTTGCAGCAACCCCAAATCGATGCCGTGCGCCACGACGCGTCGGACGCTTTCCCGACTGCCGTGTTTTTCAGCGGAGAACGTCAACTGCGCCAAACTCGCAGTTTGTTGGTCAACTAAAATTTTCTGTATGTCGTAACAAATGTCATTATTTTTTGAGCTTGTCCCCCGCCATTTATTCATCAACGGACTTTCGTCACCCGGCGCTCGGATAGCACGTATGGCGTTCGTCATAACGGCAATCATGTATCGCCGATTTTGATATAAGAGCGTGTGCGCGGTTGGCGAAACGGTCAACCCGCGATCCTGGTAAAAGTTGAGTCGTTTTTTAAACCGCCCTTTTATCCAGCTGATGTGTTGATTTAAAGATCGCTTCTTCATGTCTGCCCCTTTGCTTTCGCGGCGCGACAACGATCTCAAACGTCTTCTTGTCGATCCGCCTGTGGAATAGCCAAATTTCGTCCCGTTGAGCCATTTCGTAATGAGTGGCTAGATATTTCTGTTTGGATTGCTTCAGCGCTTTCGAGACAACTTTGCTTTCGTCTGTTAGTTCAAAGCGACCGAAGCCAGCGATGCGCGTGTGCATTATTGCAATCGTCTGCCAGTTCATTGCGTGCCGTTTAATTCTGTGATGAGGTAATCCCGTAAGTCAGGCGTAAGGACGAGCCTGATATCGCTGCCCTCCCACTTGTCTTTGCCCCAGCTGCGAATGCGCAGAAGCGCGCCGCCGCCTGGTCGCTGTTCGACGCTGATGGCGACTTCATCACTCCTCATTATTGATCTCCGCTTGCAGCTGTTTCGCGATCACCAGATTGCGGAGTTTGTTTAAAAAGGCTTTCGCCTTGGTCAGATCCTCGACCGGGTTCTCATGCTTATCGCGGTATCGGCTCACGTACTTGATGACATTGCCGGCAAGAAAACCTTCATCGCCGGGGTTGTCGCGCACCACGTCGATGACGTAGTCCCACGTTTCCACTTCACCTTTTTTATAGTAAGCGGGGCCGCTATCTGATTTGGCGTCAGGCACGCATGTTGGACACGCGCGCGTGGCATCGCCGTCGCGCACATATTCATTGCCGCCGCAGACCTTACACGTCACTGTCTGCGCCAATCAGCTTGTCAACCGCACTACGATTTACATACCAGTTGCGGCCGTCTTTTATTTTCGGAACGTCATTGGTTTCAAGCAAATGGTAGACGCGATTCCGCAATGACGGCGTAAAATCGTCAAATAAGTAAACACACAATTCTTTGACTGTGAGCAACTTTGCTTCGCTCATAACACCCCCAGCGTGGCGGCGCAGCGGTCGCTTAACAGGCAACCGAAATTCATGGCGAAATAAAGTGCTACTAAAGTCAGTGCGAAGATCAAACCTTCGCAGATATCCTTGACCATACCTTCCTCATCACATCGATAACGGTAAGTGTTTATCGATGGATGATGGTGTATATGTCAACAATAAATATTACGTCGCCAACTGAACGCCCACGATTTTGTGTAACGCGATCACGTCACCGCGCACGAATCGAACCTCTTGCGCTGGGTTCAATTGTTCCAGAATGATGTGATCGCTCGACATGCTCTTGAACCGTTTGACGATGGCGTGCTGTTCGTCGCCAGCCTGGAGCTGAACGACAACCCAATCGCCACGACGGGCGGGCTTGCCGGGGTGGACTATGACGATCTCACCTTCAATGAAGCGCGGTTCCATCGACTCGCCTACCACGAAAACGCCATAAGCGTCGTTGGCGTTCGCCACGTAATGTGGCGTAGGAAGCATGTCTACTGGAGTCGCTACGTCTGTCACATCAAACCCCGTGCCGCCTTGTGCAGCGCCGTAAACCGGGATTTTATGACCATTCGTTTGCCGAGGTAGTGGCTTGATGTCTGTCTCGTCGCCTATGACATGGTCGCGAGTGACACCAAAATAATTTGCTATTTTTTCAGCGATTTCAATTTTCGGTTCAGCCTCATGCCGTGAGTAGCGGCGTAAAGTATGAGGTTGCATATCAATTGCTATCGCCAATTCGGCTATCGTCAATCCCCGTTCTGCTGCCAATAAACGGATTCGATTCCGTCGTTTCATCAATGGTCCCGCGTTAGCCTAAAATTAGCAAAAGATCATTTACACAACTTGTGTAAAGAACGTCGTGAAATGTGTCACCGCTGACACAAAACGCAACACGTACACGCTTGTACACGCTTATACACGTTTGTGGCAATAATTGATGTTGTCTATAACGTAAATTTATTTTACGTCACGATCATGCTTTTACGTGATTGGTTGGTTGAGAACAATCTGACGCAGGATGATTTTGCGCAGCGGATCGGCGTCAAGCGGGAAACCGTGAGCCACTGGTGCCGTGGGCGATGCCGACCAGCGCCACGTCGTATCTCAAAAATAATATCGGTCACGCAAGGCAAGGTCACGTTGGATGACCTACAGGCAGCGTGGGAACGCGCGCAATGAGCGGCCGCAGAAACAAAGACCGTGGCCGCGAATTGGAATACGAAGTCGTAGACGCTTGCAAGGCGAAGGGCTTGCAGGCGCATCGCGTCTTCGCGAGTGGCGCTTACAAGCATCAGCTTGGTGAGGATTTCGCTGGCGATGTCGTGGTCGAGGGACTGCGCGTCGAATGCAAGCGCCGCAAAAACGGGTTTGGCGTGATCTATCGCGCGTTTGAACAAGACGACGCAAGCGTCGTCGTGGTCAGAGCCGACAGAGCGCCGCGCCTGTACGTGGTCAAGGAAGACCTATTCATCGACCTAATAACGAGAGGAAAAAACAATGCCACTTGATGGTGTCGTGACGGGTGCTGCTATTCAGCCACCGCGCATTTCAATATATGGCCCGCCTGGTGTCGGGAAAACCACATTTGCGGCTGGCGCTGGTGCCGGTTGCATTTTTATACCGACCGAGGAAGGCGCTGACGTGGTCGGCGTTGATCGCTTCCCGCTGGCTACCTCGACCGCCGATGTGATGGCGGCGCTGGATCAGCTGCTAAATGAAAAACACGATTACACGGTCGTTACAATTGACAGTCTTGATTGGTTTGAAACGCTAACGCACGACAGCGTTTGCGCCGACCAGAAAATAAACTCAATCGAGGACATGGGCTATGGCAAGGGCTATGTCGCAGCGCTAGCTCATCACCGTGCCTTGCTCGGCAAGCTGACGCGACTGCGTCGTGAGCGCGGCATGGCGTGCGTTTTACTGGCGCACAGTCAGGTCAAGCGGTTTGAAGACCCGACGACCGAAGCGTTCGACCGCTTTGAAATCAAGCTGCACAAAAAGGCGGCGGATTTATATACCGAATTTTCTGATGTCGTCGGCTTCGCAAACATGCGTGTCGCGACAAAAGAAACCACTACGAACTTCGGACAGAAAAAGGTCAAGGCGGTTGGCAGTGGCGAACGCGTTCTGCGCTGCACTTCGCGCCCGAACTTCGTAGCGAAAACGCGATACCCGCTACCGGACGAATTGCCGCTGGAGTGGTCTGCACTCGTCAACGCCATCACGCCAGGAGACAAATAATGGTTGCATTAAATTTGGACGTTCCCGCCGAGGCTACAAGCCATAGCTATGAGCCGCTGCCAGCGGGCGATTACGTCGGCGATATTGTCGAAATTTCTTTCCCAATGTCGGCTGCTGGTCACGAACAACTCTGCATCCAAGTACGCATCGACGGCCATGGAAGTGTTTGGGAATACCTGAACTACAAGCACCCAAGCGAAGTAGCAAAAAACATCGCGATGGAAAAACTGCAACAGATCGGCAGAGCGCTTGGCATGTCACATATTGCAGATACGGATCAGCTGATCGCACGTCGCATTGGCGTCTATGTCGGCTTCAAAAAAGGCGATCCCAAAAAAAACGAAATCAAAAGTTTTAGCGCGCCAGCGCCCGTTCAAAATCAGGCAGTAGCTGTTGGCACCCCTCCCGTTGCCCCAGCCGCGCCTGTCGCTAGCCCTGCAGCCGCCGAACCGGTTCCAGCGCCCGCTTGGCGCGCGGGCTAGTGGACTAGGGGGCGGGCGCTTTGCCCCTTAAGCATCCGCCCCCTTTTTTTCTCATGGTAAAAATTGACTATTCAGATTCCGTATTGAACGCCGCCGACGCCGAGATGGAGCGCCGTGATGCGGCGCGACCGCGTCGGCTGCACCTTGGCATGTCAACCGCTGGCAGATGCCCGCGACAGCAATGGTATTCGTGGCTGTGGGCGTCAGCTGCAGCGATTGCGGCGCGAGGGTTATGCGCAATTGATGACGGCAATCGCGGCGAAGACGTTATCGCTGCGCGCATCCAAATGGTCGATGACGTGCTTCTGCAGACGGTGGATCCCGAAACCGGAAGACAGTTCGAGGTCGTTGATGCGGGCGGGCATTTGCGCGGTCACTTTGACGGCATCGTGCATCAGCTGCCGGTCGCGCCAAAAACGCCGCACGTCTGGGAATGCAAGATTGTAAACGAGCGGAAGTTTGCGCAGTTCAAAAAGATAAAGGAGCGCGATGGCGAGAAGGCGACGCTCAAAGAGTGGGACTTCACGTATTGGGTGCAAGGTCAACTTTACATGCTTTACGGCGGGTTCAAGCGGCACTGGCTGGTCGTCGCAAGCGCAGGGTGCCGCAATTGGGATAGTTGCCGCACAGAATTAAACGTTGATGAGGCCGAATATTTCGCGGAACGGCTGCGGTCGATGGTCGAGAACGTCAACGAATTGCCGGAACGCGTGTCGGAGTCGCCAAAGGCGTTTGCGTGCAAGTGGTGTGATTATCGCGACGTGTGCCATGAGGGTGTGGCAGTGCAAAAGAATTGTCGCACATGCCGTTTTTCAACGCCGGTCGATGGACCGCAATGGCACTGTGGAAAACATGACGCGATCCTGACGCCTGACCAACAAGCCGCCGGCTGCGACGGGTTTCATGTGCGCGAGGCGATGGCGTGATTAACGTCATATCACTCGGCGCAGGCGTGCAATCGTCGGTCATGGCTCTGATGGCGGCGCGCGGCGAACTATCGCCGATGCCGGAATGCGCCATATTCGCGGACACGCAATTTGAGCCGAAGGGCGTTTACACGCATTTGGATTGGCTTGAAGAGCAATTGCCGTTTCCTGTGTACCGCGTTACCGCTGGTGATATACGGGCGGATCATCTTGCAGGTCGAAATACAACAGGGCAACGTTTTGCGTCTATGCCTTTATTCACCGCTAAAGGCGGCATGGGCCGGCGGGGATGCACCGCTGAATACAAAATAAGTCCTGTACGCAAGAAACTGCGAGAATTGATTGGATTGAAGTACCGGCAACGCGCACCGAAGCATTCCGTTATTAACTTATGGATGGGAATTAGCACCGACGAAGCGCCCCGAATGAAGCCGTCGCGTCACCCGTTTTACACTCACATATTCCCGCTCATTGACGCCCGCATAAGCCGCAATGACTGCGAGGTGTGGTTCTCGCGCCATTATCTAGGGCGAACGCTATCGAAAAGCGCCTGCGTTGCCTGTCCATTTCACAACGATGCGCTCTGGCGCGACATGAAAATAAATGATCCCGATTCATTTGCGGCTGCGGTCGAGTTCGACCACGCGATCCGCGAGAACGGTTCCATTCTAAAGGGATATAAAGAACAGCAATACGTCCACCGCTCCTGCAAACCTCTGGCCGAGGTCGATTTCCGAAATCTTGAAGACCTTGGGCAACTCAATTTTTTCGAGAACGAATGCGAAGGCATGTGCGGGGTATGACGCTCACAGTCGGATCGGTTTGCAGCGGGATTGGTGCGCCAGAATTGGCGTGGCAAGGGCTGGGCTGGCGGTTCGCCTGGTGCGCGGAAATCGAGAAATTCCCGGCCGCAGTTTTCGCGACGCATTTTGACTCGCTGAATTATGGCGACATGACACAATTCAAGGATTGGCCTGATGACCCAGCTATCGATGTTCTCGTCGGCGGAACCCCATGCCAAAGTTTCTCAGTCGCGGGGCTTCGAGCGGGCCTTGCTGACCCACGCGGAAACCTCGCACTCACCTATCTCGCGATTGCTGCACGATATTGGCCCAATTGGCTGGTATGGGAGAACGTCCCCGGCGTCCTGTCATCCGGCGAAGGACGGGACTTTGGAGCCTTCCTTGGAGGGCTGGAAAAACTCGGGTATGGGTGGGCGTACCGAACGCTTGACGCTCAAAACTTCGGAGTTCCACAGCGACGGCGTCGCGTCTTCGTTGTCGGACATCTTGGAAACTGGCGACGTGCCGCAGCGGTTCTTTTTGAGCGCGAAAGCCTGTCAGGGGATATTGCGCCGCGCCGAGAAGCGGGGCAAAGAGTTGCCGATAGCCTTACGGTCGGCGCTAACCAGTGTAGCGGGTTCCCCGGCGACATAACTCACGACGTTGCGCCAAGCCTAGTCAACAGTGGTCGCGGCGTAGAGCGAACCGGAGAAAGCAGGGGGCAAGATCCGGTGATCGCCGTCCAAACCGTCGGCGGTGTTGCGCCAACCATCCCGAAAACAGCAAATCCACTAACTGCGCGCATGCACAAAGGCGTCAATACGACGGCTGATGAAGGTCAGACAATGATCACGCACGCGCTGCGCGGCGAAGGATTCGACGCCAGCGAAGACGGCACCGGTCGCGGGGTTCCGCTCTTTGCTTTCCATAATCGACAAGACCCTGATACCGGCGAGGTAACGCATCCGCTCGGCGCGATGGATCGCGGGCTTGGCGTTGTCTTCGACACGACGCAGACAGCGATGGCGATACAGGAGCGCGCAACATCTGAAAACCCGGAAAACGGGCCTGACGGTAAGGGTTACCGCAATGACGATACCGCTTACACGCTTGAAGCTAGACAGGTTCCGCAATCTGTCGCGCACCGCTACGCCGTGCGGCGACTAACGCCGCGCGAGTGCGAACGGCTTCAAGGCTTTCCTGACGATTACACACAGATCGCGTGGCGCGGTAAGCCGCCAGAGTTGTGTCCTGACGGGCCGCGCTACAAGGCGCTGGGCAATTCAATGGCGGTGCCCGTGATGCGCTGGATCGGCGAACGTATCGCGATGGTGGAGCGGCTGTGATGCTAGAGCATGTCCAGCAATTCATCGATGCTGATGCGCCGCACAATCAAAAGCGCGCGCAAGTCATCCGTAAGCGTTTTGGGAATAGCACGGTCGCCAGCGTCCCAACGCTGGACCGTGCGAACCGCGACATTGAGGTCACGGGAGAGCGGCGCTTGCCAGCGAGGCCCATAGAGGGCTTCGCCGCAAGCGATCAATTCGTCACGCGTCAATTATTTACCTTCCCGAATATGCAAAAGGTAACCGATAGGGCATTCAAATTTGCCCCAATCGATTGCATACATTTCGTCAACGCGCTTGGAAATCTCCGCGCTTTCTTCATCAGTAAACGAGCGCAAGCCCGTCGCATATTCAATGATGTCGGCGGGGTCGTCGTCAAAATGAAAGTCCTTCCCCGACTTGTGAAGCGCTTCAATATACCGCTTCGCTTCAACAAGATTTTTTATCTTTGTTTTGTGCATTTAAAGGAACGTCCCACAATCAGCGCAAACGCCTCTACCCGTATCGGTGTGACCGTTTCGGATGCACTCAGCCAAATCAGCATCCGGTTTCGGCAAGTTGGCGACCTCTTTCAGCGCCGTCGCGAGGGTGAAGGGACCATCGTCAACAAAATCATCATCGCTATAGCGTCCGATGAGCCATCGCCGGGTATTGGGATCGCCAAGCAATTCCATATCCTCATGCGTAACCAACAGCTGGTCGCCATCATTGAGAATCTTTTCCCAAGCGCGGCATCCACCGCCGGTATGCGTGGGGATGAAACCGGCGTCTATGAGGAGTTTGCCAACCGGGCTTGCTTTCGCTTCTGCGTCTGCGCGTTCAAACATTTTTTCGGCCCTTTCGCCGTTTTGAGGTCGGCCCGTCGCCGTTCCTCTAATGGTCGTATTATAGCGACCGGATGGCTGTGATGCAACAAAATAGGAAAAAATTCGACCCCGTCGTCATAGGCGATTGCACGCTGTATCAGGGCGATTGTCTGGAAATCATGCCGACGCTTGAGCCGGTTGATGCTGTAGTGACTGATCCGCCTTATGGGCTTGGCGATTGGAATAATCGCGGCACAAATGCGGCAAGGCCATTTGATAGCGACAAAACTCAAGCATGGGATAAGCCAATCACGTCCGCGCATGTTGATTTAATGCGTGGCATGTCCCGACATCAGATCCTGTGGGGTGCGAATTACTATCTGGATTTACTTCGTAGAACCAAACAAATGTTTATCTGGAACAAAGGCATTCGCGGGATGCATTTTAATGACTGCGAAATGGCTTGGTGTTCACAATGGCGCGAGGCGTCACGGGTTTTTGATTTATCCCCTAATGGCCTAAAGAAGTGCCACCCAACACAGAAGCCGTTGTCGTTGATGCGATGGTGCGTAACTCGTCTGCCGAGTAATTGTAACATAATTGCTGACCCCTTCATGGGCAGCGGCACGACAGGCGTCGCCTGCGCCAAGCTAGGCCGCAAATTTATCGGCATCGAATTAGAGCCGCGTTATTTCGACATTGCCTGCAAACGCATCGAAGACGCCTACAAACAACCTGATTTGTTCGTCGCGCCGCCAGAGGCACCGCGCCAAAGCGGACTTGAATTTTGAAGCCGTGTCCGACATGCGACGGCGAGGGATGGCTGGAGCGCGAAGTGGTGGACGGTGGCGTCAATAGTAATGGGCCGTGGCAGGCATATCGGGTGCATGAGGTTGCATGTAGCAGTTGCGATGGAGCGGGAGAGATAGATGACGAGTCGGGCGCTGTGTTTCGTCTGTTTTAAGCCGGAGCGCGGATTTGGTTTCGATCCAGCGTTGCGCCGGAAGCCGGGTAGGGCGCGATGGTTTTGTTCGCGCGGTCACCAGTTACTTAACGAGCGGGAGAAATTGATGACAGATTTTACTACACAGGAAGATCAACACATCTGGCGCGGCATATGTAATGGCGGCGAATACTTGGATTCATTAGGTAAAACGGACCTTGCCGTGCTTACGCGTGAGGAACTGGTGCAGTTCGGTCGCTGTTTACTGCAGACAGTGGTCGAAGCGCGCCTTCAAGGGCTGGAAGAACTTGATGATGAGATTCCATTTTGATGGCGGAAGCAATAGCGCGCGGATTAGGCGCACGGCGCAGCGGTGCCGGATGGGTGGCGCGGTGTCCCGCGCACGACGACCGCAATCCTAGTCTATCCATAGGCGAGGAAGACGGCACGACGCTTGTCCACTGTCACGCTGGTTGTGACCAGCGTTCAGTGATATCGGCACTTCGTGATCGTGGGCTTTGGGAGGAGGAGGAAAGTTTTACACTTGATATAAGGCCAATCATCGTCCGCAAGTACGACTATCACGATGCGCGCGGCGATCTGCTCTATCAAGTGTTGCGATACTGGCCGAAGGACTTTCGCCAGCGGCGTCCGGTTGATGGCGGATGGCAGTGGGGTCTTGGTGAAGTTGAGCGCGTGCCTTATCGGTTGGACGTGCTTAAGGACGCTGCGGAAGTTGTCATCGTTGAAGGTGAAAAGGACGTTGATGCGCTGATCGAGGCCGGTATTGCGGCGACGTGGAAGGGACCGAGCCGCTGGTCGGATATCGCCGACAGTTTTACGGGCAAAAGCGTCTACATTATTCCCGATAACGACAAGGCAGGCGCCGCGAAGGCTGCGGACGCGCGCGAAGCGCTAGCGCCTTTGGCTAAAAGCGTGACGATTGCACCACTATGTTCAGACCTTGGCGATAAGGCCGATGTCAGCGATTGGCTGCAGAAAAATGACTCCGCGAATTTGCTGCAGGAGGTGCGCAAGCATGAACCGCTGCGGATGCGGGCGTCAAAGTTCATGGCGAACGATATGCGCGCCACAGAGGCGCGACAGTGGCTCTACGGGCGGCATTTGATACGTGGCTATGTTTCCGCAACGGTGTCTCCAGGCGGCGTTGGCAAAACGACGCTTTCATTAACTGAAGCGATAGCGTTGGCGACGGGTAGGCCGTTGCTGGGGCATGAGATAAGCCGCCGCGTCAAGGTGTGGCATTACAATCTGGAAGACCCGCGCGATGAGCTGATGCGGCGTTGCTGGGCGATCTGCGAACATTTCGGCATTCCGCCTGTCGAGCTAGAGAACTGGCTGTTTCTGGACAGCGGCCGCGACTGCAAGATGATCGTCGCAGAGCGCAACCGCGCTGGCGTCGTCGTGGCTACGCCGGTCGCCGCCCAGGTGCGCGAGCAAATGGAAATGCACGACATAAGTGTTCTGCAGGTCGATCCGTTCGTGAAATCTCACTATGCGGAGGAAAATGACAACAAGCAGATAGATGCCGTGCTTGATGTATTTGGCGACATCGCCAAGCGCTGCGGTGCAGCTGTGGATCTGGTTCATCATACGCGCAAGCCGCCGTCGGGGTTCGTGACCGTAGCGGGTGACATTAATACGGCACGCGGTGCGGGAGCGCTTAGTGGTGCCGTGCGGTCGGCACGCACCATTACGGGGATGAGCGACAAAGAGGCCGAAGCGTTCGATATCGAGCGCGGGCGGAAGTCGTGGTTCGTTCGCGTGGATGAGGCGAAGGCGAACATGAGTGCGCCGGCTGAATCGGCGACGTGGTACGAGCGACACTCTGTTGAGTTGGCGAGTGGCGATTACGTCGGCGTGCTTGATACGTGGACGCCGCCAGATCCGTTCGACGGTATGGGGGTAGATCGAGCGCGCCACATTTTAACCACGATTGGCGACGGGCTTGATGACGGGCAGCGGTTCGTCGCGACAGCGCGTGGTGCAACTGAACGATGGGCCGGAAATGTGATTCTGGATAGTGGCGTGAAAGAGGGTGCGGCGAAGGCAATTTTGCGGACGTGGATGGCAAATGAGGTGCTTGAAATGCGTGAATATAAGAACCCGGTGCGGCGGCGCGAAGAGCGCGGATTGTTCGTAAATTGGTCGAATTTACCCGGTTTAGAACAGTGAGCGTTGCCGCGCGCTTAGTGCGCGCTTACCGCGCAAAAAGTGCGCGCGCAGAAAATAACGGTACTAGCTTACTGCGCACGCGCACTCCAAGCGCGTTAGCGCGCGCTTGGTGCGCGCTTGCTGCGCAGAGTAAGGCGGCGCTAGTACCTTTCCGCTTTGGCGCAAATTGATGGATTGGCGTCAGGTGAAGGATTTGGTCGGCGATGAACGCGGGCTGGCGGGTCTGTTTTTTGCGGCGGCGGAAGCGGAGCGGAAAATGCCGCGTGCTTACGATTTGCGTGTGCGTGGCGGGTGGCCGGATGTGCTGCCGGAACCGGGTCTGGCTTATGGCTATAATGAGGTTGAAGTGCGGCCGTCGCCCGCCAGCGCTGCGGAGGTCACACGCTGGGATGTCGCTATTGAGTTGACCAAGCACATGCCGGTCGAGGATGCGCGCCTGGTGTGGATGGCAGCGCACTCTGCGGTAGGGCGTGAGCGTGGGCCTGCGTGGCGGAAGATTGGTGGCGTGATGGGTGTGCATCCGGCGACGGCGAAGCGGCGGTTTCAGCGGGCGATGTTGACGTTGTGGTACAAGGTGTTGAGTAATTGTTGACGACGCACACTAAATCTGGTACGGAATTACTAGATTGCGGCTACGCCGCACAAGTCGCCGGTTGGCGGCTTTTTTTGTGAGGGAATGATGCCGAACGGTTACCCTAATTTAACCTTAAAGCAGGAGAAATTCGCCCGGAGATATGTGTCGAACGGCGGCAATGCCTCTCAGGCATACCGCGATGTATATAATTGTGAGAAAATGTCCGAGAAAACAATAGGCCGGACTGCGCACGAATTGGTGCGAGAGAACCACAAGGTCGCCGCAAAAATAAAGGAAATTAAAGAGCAACAGTCCGATTTCCAGCAGATAACGCTTGAGGAAGTGGGGAGCGGGCTGCGTCGGGCGGCTGCGCTGGCCGAGGCGGGCGGCAATCCCGCAGCTCTGGCCTCATCGCTCGAAAAGCTGGGTCGCTTGGCCGGATTATTCGTTGAAAAACAACGTGTTACGCATGAATCTAGCGCGGAAGAACATCTATCCGCACTGCAAACGCTGGCTAAAGCGCCAGTTGATGCCGAGAACGTGGTGCCAATCGGGAAAACAGTCGGATCGAAAAGCTGATTTGCGAGTTATTTGCGAACGCACACACTAAACCTTTGATATCATTGGGTATGTGTCGCGCCTTGTGTGCGAACGTCTGGAATATCAGGCGCTAATAGTATCATGTGATACGACCCCCCCCCCTTCGTGACGCGCGGCGGGGCGATACTATTTTTATACCATCCGCGCACGTTTGGGACGCATTTTCAAAAAATGTCTGAAAAAAATTCAGCATGGGCCGCATTCATTGCCCGTTACCGCGATGATCCTGTTGCCTACTGCGCCAACGTCATCGGCATGGAACCGCTCCCGTGGCAAGCAGACGTTATGCGTGCCATCGCCAGCGGCGAACGTCGGTTAAGCATCCGCAGCGGCCACGGCGTCGGCAAGTCAAGCTGCGCCGCAACTTTGTTGCTCTGGTTTATGACCACGCGCTACCCGGCCAAGGTCGTCGTGACGGCCCCCACGGCCGCGCAACTTTATGACGCACTTTTCGCGGAAACAAAAAGCCGCTTAAAGGAACTACCCCCTGCCATTAATCAGCTATTCGAGGCCACCAGCGACAGAATTGTACTGAAATCCAGCCCCACGGAGGCTTTTTGCAGCGCCCGTACAAGTAGCAGGGAGCGCCCCGAATCCTTGGCGGGCGTCCACAGCGAGAACGTGCTTCTTATAGTCGATGAAGCCAGCGGCGTTCCCGAAGAGGTATTTGAGAGCGCGGCGGGCAGCATGAGCGGCCACAACGCAACCACGCTAATGCTTGGCAACCCTGTGCGCGCCAGCGGCTTTTTCTACCGCACCCATACGGAGCTTTCACAAGATTGGTGGACCCGCCGGGTCAGCTGCAAGGATAACCCACTGGTTAGCCCTGATTTCATCAGGGACATGGGCCTGCGCTACGGCGAAAGCAGTAACAGTTATCGCGTCCGCGTTTTGGGCGAGTTTCCGCAGGCGGACGAGGATACGCTTGTGCCGCTGCACCTCATCGAGGCGGCCTTAGTACGCGACGTTGAAGCATCGGAAACGGCTCCCGTAATATGGGGCGTCGATTGCGCCCGCTACGGCAGCGACAGGTCCGCACTTGCGAAACGCCGTGGCAACACGCTGTTGGAGCCGCCCAAGACTTGGCGCGACAAATCAACGATGGAATTGTGCGGCATCATCCAGGCCGAATATGACGCGACCCCCATCATGGACCGCCCTGAAGAAATCTGTATTGACGTAATTGGCATCGGCGCGGGCGTCGTTGACCGTTGCATCGAACTTGATCTCCCGGCGCGCGGCATCAACGTCGCCGAAAGCGCCAGTATGGGTCAGAAATACATGCGGCTGCGCGATGAGCTTTGGTATCGCTGCCGCGAATGGTTTGAGGCAAAAGACTGCCACATTCCCGACGACCAGATGTTGGTCGCCGAATTAGCCGCTCCGCGCTTCGCATTCACCAGTTCAGGCAAAATTAAGATTGAAAGCAAGGATGAGATGCGCAAGCGCGGCATTAAATCGCCTGATTTAGCAGATGCGTTCTGCTTGACGTTTGCATCCAACGCAGTCGTCGGCGCGCACGGCACGCGATACGCCTGGAACCGTCATTTTACGCCGGATACGTCGTATGTCGTTTGATCCGTCAGCGCCGCATCTGGATGCGCTCACCTGGAACTATCTTTCAGGCAAAATATCAGAGCCGGATTATCGGCTGCAAAAGCTAAATCAGTTGGGTTTAGAGGGCGAGGAACGTGAAACATACCAATGGCCGGGGTTCGACTTTGGCGCTTACGCTCTGTCGGATCAAAATCCTGATCCTGACCTGCTAACCGGCCAGCCGCATAGCCAAGAAAACTACGCCACTATTAACAAAGCCGCCGCGCTGGAAGAAGAAATCGGCGGCTCGACATACGCCGACAAGGCGACAGGCACGCCGTACAAATCAGTTAAATTTCTACCCCCGGCGGCGGTCATCGCGGAGATGCGGGCAAGTCAGCCAGCGCCGCCCGCTGACCCGATTCTTTCGCGCCCGACTGCGGAACAGATGGGCCGCCTGCAAGCGATATTCGACGCATCAGCCGCGATTGAACGGTTGCCTGACCCAATCCTTGGTCGCGGCGGTCCTGTCACAGCCCCGGCACCGACCGCAGCGGCAGCGTCTTTTGGGTTACCGGCTAGTCCGTTCCAATACGACGATTTTGGCATACCGATTTCCGCATCAACACCAGCCGCCGCGACCGGCCTTTTAGCACCACGCACAACAACCAGCCGCCCGCGTTCTGTAACGAGCGATTCCACAATCTGGTCGGACCCAGCGATTTGGGGCGTTGGGGATATCCCCGCCGCAGCGATGGCAAGCGTGATTGATCCCAACGACGCCGATACCGGCGATCAGGCAAACGCACCCGGCATGGACGACCAACTGTCGCCAGCGTCACAGCTTGCGGCATCCATTATTTTTGGCCTTCCATTCGGCGGATTTTTAAGCACACCGTTAAAAATAGCCAAAGTCTACAACAAAGCTATTGGCGACCAAGACCCCGGCGAAGATTACTTGGGCGGATTCGGTATAGACCCCGAAGGGGCTTTCGACGCTCTCGGCGGCGGTCAATACCTGGATGATACAGCCGACGTTGTTAGCATTAACGATATCGCTGATTACGGTTCGTTTGCGGAGGATTTCGGCCAAGGTTTTGACCCTGGCGAGTTTGGCGGCGATGAGGATGGCGGCTATGACGGAGGGTTTGCTGAATAATGCCTAAAGTCGGAAAAAAGCATTTCGCCTATACCAAGGCAGGCCGCAAGGCAGCCAGCGCATACGCCAAGAAAACGGGCAAGAAGGTGAAAAAGCGTGGGCGTTGAAATCCCGCGCAACGCGCAACCGTTTACGATGGTTTACACGCGCGACCGCAGCAAGCCACCGCCGCCCAAGCGTGGGCGTCCTAAGAAAGTGAAAAATGACAAACCAGCCGACCGGCCTGTTCGCTGACCCGCGCAAAAAGATTTTGGCGGGTTTATTAGACCCTAACGTCACGTATCGCGAACAGTATTGGCCGATAGTCGAGGTCGGCGGCGACGACACCGGACGCGGCAGCTTTACTATGGGTATGCCGCAGGGGGGGTTAGACTTTTTGAACTCTTTGATGCTCCCCGGCGCGGTCGGCAAAGGCTACAAACCGACTTACAAAGACATTGCGGAGTTTGCCTTAAACACTATGGGCGGCGGCCTGTTGACCGGCAGCGCGCCCGCAGGATCGCTTGCTGCTAACGCGATCCGCCGAACCCAACTAGAGGACGAAATAAAGCGCGGGGCCAGGCAATCTGGTATTAGCGAGGATGCTTTTTTTGGCTTGTCGCGCGCCGACTACATGGCGCCTCAAGTAGCGGAGATCGGCGCGAGAGGGCAAGAAAAAGGTTTCCCGACGCCATACAGCAAAGGTTTAAAAGTGCCGATCGATCGGCTGCGGCAGCTTGACGCCGACTTGGTAACGACCACCCCGAAGACTGCGGGGCCGCGCGACCGCCAGATCAACATTGAGGGTCTACTAGGCAAGATATTGGTGCCGGTGCCGGGTGACCGTACCAGCCGTCAGATCATATCTAAATTTGCTGGGCAGAATATGCACAACGCCCCGTATCAAGTGCAGGGCGGCTACCACTACATGCCGGACGTGGGCGGTTGGGCATCTGGCGAAGGTGTAATTAGCCGTTATAAGTCGTTATTTGACGACATAGGCGATAGAGCGGTTGGCGTTGGCACGCCGATGGCTGGTACGGGTAGTGATTATGCTCATGCAGGCATCGATCTTTTGTATAAAACGCACGACATATACGGGATGCCGAAAAAGACTCAGGATGCAATTCTTGAGCGGTTCAACGCTGGCATTAAAAAGGCAAACAAAGACGCCATAGAGGTGGCGAAAAAGAAAGCAAAAGAAAGCGGGGAGCCGTATGTGGCGCCCCGAAAAATACAGACGGTTAAGGCTTTTGATGGAAAAGAAAAGGAACTGTTTGACCGCAGCCCGATGCATCGCAAGTTATTTATGGAAACACTGGATTTAAATAAAATCACAAAATTAGAAGGCGCACCTGACGCGGTTTCGCTGCGACATGCCATAACAGACGACCGCTTCCGGCATCTCAAGCGCGGCCAATCCGACCCGTTATCGGGTTTTGATTTTATGGGCTTCCCACAGTCTAAAGTGATACCGACGAGCCAAACAAAACTTCCGCATAAGAGTTACAGTCACCACATTGGCGGCGACTATCTTGGCGGTCTAGAGGTGCCAATACCGCGCAGTGTTTTGTTCCCTGATTTTGCGGCTAAAATGGTGAGAGAAGACAAGCCGCTGTACCGACACAATTATATGTTCGATAGGTTAAAGCCGACGCAAGAGGTGACAGAAAAATTGATACAAGGGGTTAAGGATTTTCAGCGAGGCTTGCTTACTCCTTAAAATCCATTAGCCTTTCTTTCAGGGCTTCCGCGAGCCTGTCGATTTTTCTACTTGTTGCCTCGCTTGGCAAATCGCCCCTGACCTCATCGTCGGGCGTGGTGCCGTGGCACTCAAATTCGACAATACAGAAGACTTCAGTAACGACTTCGTTGACGATGCCGTCGATCTCTGATTCGACCGGATCAGGTAATTGGCTGAAATCTAGCATGGTGTTTCTCCCGTCTCAAATTATACAAAATTGCGGCTAAAATGGCAAAAAAAACAGACCTAGAATTTCAGCGAATTGTGCGTTCGGAAATCGAGAGCAGTGTCAATTATCACGACAACGAACTGTCGGCTGACCGCATTGAAACGATGGATTATTACCTGGGCGAACCGTTCGGCAACGAACTAGATGGCCGCTCTGCGGTCGTTAGCAGCGACGTTGCGGATACGGTCGAGGCGATGCTGCCATCGCTTATGAAGATATTCACGGCCAGCGGTGACTTTGTGCGTTTTGCCCCACGCGGGCCGGAAGACGTTGAGGCTGCCGCACAGGCAACCGACTACGTTAATTTCATACTCAACAGCGACAATAATGGTTTTGTAATTCTTCACAATTTCTTGAAGGATGCGCTGTTATTCAAATATGGCGTGGTAAAAAGCTATTACGACGAAACGGAGACTGTCACAGAAGATAGTTATATTGGCCTCACGGAAGACGAATTAACGGCATTACTTGCCGACCCTAATATCGAAGTGGTCGAGCAGGAAATGGAGCCAATGGGCGAAGATCAGGTTTTACCTGACGGCACCGTCTTGCCCGCGCCCATGTCCTACGATGTTCGAATTAAGAAGACAGAACATGATGGCCGCGTCCGCGTTGAAAACATCCCGCCGGAAGAATTCCTATTCAATCGCCGCGCCAAGTCGATGGATGATTGCCGCTTCGCAGCCCACCGCACGCGGCTGCCAGCAAGCGATCTAATTTCGATGGGCTACGACCGCGAATTGGTCGAAAGCAACGCTGGATTTAATGAGGTTGACGACGAGCGGCAAGAGCGTTTTGAAGATTTAGAAAGCGGTGAGGAAGACAGCACGCTCGACCCCAGCCAACAGAGCGTCCTTTATACGGAAGTGTACATAAAGACCGATTATGACGGCGACGGCATCTCGGAATTGCGCCGCGTTTGTTGCATCGGTGCAGGCTATGAGATCGTTCACAACGAACCCTATGGCATGATGCCGTTCAGCGTCGTGTCGCCGATCTTGATGCCGCATCGTATGGTTGGCCGCAGCGTTGCGGAGTTGGTCAAGGATTTGCAGGAGATCAAATCAAGTCTGCTTCGCCAGCAACTTGATAACGTCTATTTGACAAATAACGCACGCATCGCAGCGGTCGAGGGCCAAGTTAATATTGATGATTTGATGAGCAACCGCCCCGGCGGCGTTGTCAGGATGCGCGCGCCTGGAATGGTGCAGCCGATTACACCACCAGCCATCAACCAGATGGCTTTTCCGTTGCTGCAATATATCGATCAGGTAAAAGAAAACCGCACGGGCATGACCAAGGCAAGCCAAGGTCTTGATCCTGACAGTTTGCAGTCGTCCACCCGTGCAGCGGTCGCGGCCACGATCAGCGCAAGTCAGCAAAAGATTGAAATGATTGCGCGCGTCTTTGCCGAAACTGGCATCAAGCATCTGATGCAATCAATTTTGCGGTTGGTGCAAACCTACCAGCAAGCCCCGCGCATCGTGCGGCTGCGGAATAAATTTGTCCCGATGGACCCGCAAGAGTGGGATACGGAATTCGATACGATTATCGAAGTTGGCATCGGCACCGGAGACACTGAAAAGCGCATAGCGGTCCTGACGCAAGTAGCCGCGAAGCAAGAGGAAATTCTTACCAAGCTGGGCGTCGCCAATCCGCTATGCACCTTGCAGCAATACCGCGATACGCTTGCCAAAATCATTGAACTCAACGGCTTCAAGGATAGCAGCGCGTTCTTGCTCGACCCCGAAAATCTACCGCCTGAATTGCAGCAAAAAATCCAGGCCCGTCATGCGGAGCAAAAATCACCGCAAGACGAAGTTATTGAACTTGAGAAAGCCAAGGCGCAGGCCGAGATCGAAAGCGACCGCATGAAGATGCAGGCCGAGATCGAAATGAAGCGTGAAAAACTTGCCGCAGAGATACAGCTGAAGCGTGAAGAGATGCAGATGAAAATGGAGTTGCGCGCCCAGGAGATGCAAATGGAAGCGCAACTTCGCGGTCTTGAAGCATCGACCGGCCTCGACATTAGCACCAATCTGCCCCGCGCCTGATGGATGAGGGCAAACGACAGGCGGAAATCTACCGCGCAGCAAAGGCAAAGGAAGTTTTCCGCAATGAGATTTTTACCGAGGCGCTAGAGCATCTGCGCGACCGGTATAAGAACGAATGGGCCGCGTCATCAATCGACGATATCAGCGGTCGAGAACGCCTGTATTATTTAACGCAAGCGTTAGAAGAATTTCACGGCCATTTAAAAAGCGTCATCGAAACGGGCGCTATGGCCGAGGACGAGGTGCATCGTCGGTCGATGCACTGACCAAGCCGTAAGGCAGTCATTTATAAAATTTGGAGATTTTTATGAGCGAAGCAACCGCGCAAGCGACTCCGCTTTCCATTGCGTCCGCAGTGGATAACCTTCTAGCAGCCGAAGCCCCCGTTGAGGAAACGCCAGAGCAGCCGGAAGTTGTTGCCGAAACCGAAGAAGAGGTTGAGGTCGAAGCCGCCGAGGAAACCGAGGAAGCCGAGGACATCTTGCAGGCCGATGAGGCCGAAGAAGATGAAACCGAAGACGACGCGGAAGCCGAGGAGGTAGTCGAAGCCGTCGAACCACAAACATATCGTGTTCGCGTCGGCGACGATGAAGTCGATTTGACGCTAGACGAGTTGCAGTCCGGTTATATGCGTCAATCTGACTACACGCGCAAAACGCAGCAAGTCGCCGAGGGCCGAAAGCAGGCCGACGCGGAACTGCAAGCGCTGGCGGCAGAGCGTCAAAGCTATGCCGACCAACTCGCAGCCGTTGAGGCCGCACTTCAGCAATCAGAACCGTCTCAAGAGTTTTGGGACAATCTGAATGCGGAAGACCCGCTTGAATATGTTCGTCAACGCGAAGCCTACCGCGACCGCAAGGAAGCGATGGCCCAGGTGCAGACGGAAAAGGAGCGGGTTCATCAGGAGCAAATGGCAACCTTGCAAGCTCAAGCGCAGGAGCGTTTGAAACA
>Ga0208919_1000347_pt1 | contig 33094 bp, 54 predicted proteins | sample 4_EtaG_FD_184076 | JGI IMG/M metagenome (GOLD analysis project Ga0208919, IMG submission 184076) | Marine viral communities from the Subarctic Pacific Ocean - 4_ETSP_OMZ_AT15127 metaG (SPAdes) (version 3) | ecosystem: Environmental > Aquatic > Marine > Oceanic | place: Pacific Ocean | collected...
ATATAATAGAACGCACACGTGCAAATAAAAAAATATTTTAATTAAACTAATATTTTAAAAGAAAGTTATTAACAATTTTATTTTCTAAAAAATAGGTGAAAAAATTATAAAAGAAGAAACAAAAATAAGATTTCACTCAAAATCTCCTAGCCAACAACCCTAGCAGTTTCATAGCAGTTTCAGCAGTTTCATGGAATTTTCAAAAAATTTAAAAAAAATTTGAAAAAAAATAAAAAAAATTTGAAAAAAATTAAGGAATTTTCATATACCAATCAAGAACATTCATACATTCTTCAAGCCCTTTAACTACCTTAGCATAGTAACCTGCTTCATTCAGATCAGCAACCCATTGCTTTTGTTCTTTAGATGGATAGCAAGTCTTATCTGCTTTAATCTCTAAAAATAATCCTGCATACTCACTATTGACTTTACAGATTTGTATATCAGGAAAGCCTTTAACATAGCCAGTTTTCTTTGCTAATATTGCTTGTTTCATTGATGTTCTTATACCACCTAGTGAGGCACAGTATCTTACATCAGGATAAGTGTATTGTATATAGGTGCAAAATGATGATTGGACTAATGCTTCTTTCTTCATAGCCATACCCCTATACCCCCCTATGCCCCCCTATACCCCCTGTTACCCCATCAGTATAGGTTTTACCTTTTATTAGTTGGTACATTAAAGGTTGAGATACTTTGTATTTCCTAGCAAGAGATGAGATAGTTATCTTCTCTGTAGCAGTATTATATTCTTCTCTTATAGCATCTGCTTCAGCAACAGTAAACTTTCTTCTAGAGTAACCACCACCTCTACTATCTTTTCTATCTTCTATTCTTATCTTTCTAATCTTTGGCATAATCTAATATTCATCATCAAACCTATCAGTAGTTTCACCATATTGATTTTCAATATCAATACTTGTAATTATAACATCTACTTTATTTAGGTTCTTTTTATTTATGTAACAAATTCTATCTATTAATTCTTGGTCATTCTCTATTTCTTTGATGTTAGATGTAAGAACAAATGTATCTAGTATTCCTTTGATTACTCTCCTAGTTACAACTTTTTTATTCTTTATCTCGTAAGATACAAATACTCTAAAGATTGGTTTTTTCATTTTTAATTTTATCTAACTCAAACTCTAAATGGTTAATAGCCTTCTGTATGCAGTCAACACTTGTATCATGCTTACGCTTTGCTCTAAGGAGATATGTAGTGGCAGTACCGATATTGTACGAAAGATCAAAATCTTCTACAACTTTCCTAGCCTCATATCCATAAACTCTACCAATGTAATAGTTTGGAGTTTTATCTTTACTATAATCTATTTTAAGTTCTTCTTTTGTTAGTAACATTTTAGGATTAATCTCACCTCCACACCACTTATTATCTTTATCTTCTGCCACCTCATCTTGCCAAGTAGTAGTTGGAGTCCACCCATTCCTGCCTTTCTCGTAGTAATATTTATTATGCTTTGTCATCTAATTTATCTATATTTTTTTCTAAACTCTCATTCTCTTTTCTTGCTATCTTTCCTTCAACATAGCATAAAGCAAATATATATAAAATCACAACACCGACAATCATTAAAGCACCAATAGTTGCACTATTCATCATTTAAGATTTTTAAAAGTTGATTACTTGTATATATCCTATCATCACCACTATAATTTTCGTATATCATTGTAAAGTTGTCATTCTTCCAAGTCCATAAAGACCTAACTCCACTCTTAATGTGATACTTCAATACGCTTTTTATTGTTTTATATGTTCTATTCATATTATTTTTCATTTTTATACCAAACTCCATAACCTGGTGCTTTTCCAATAAGAGGAACTTTTTTAACTACTATTAATTCTTCTCCCTTATCTGTTTTATACTTAGGGTTTTTACTATTTAATTTTCTTTTTTTTGCCATTTCTATTTTTTATTTAATAAGCATAGTGGGGTTTGAAAAAAAAAAGGAATATTAACGCTTAAGGGTTTTAGAGTTTCCCTATTGTTATTATTATTTATCCCCACTATACTCATCTTCTATTAAGGTGCAGCAGAAATAGGCTTCTAGCACACAAGCAATTATAACCACTCCCCATATTATCATAAATGTTTTCACAATACAAATATATAAAAATAATTCAATTTTATACAAATTAATTTCTAAAACTTTTACCCTTGATAATCACCACTTTACACTTCCTTAACCTATCCAAAGTCCTTTCATCATATCTTTCTTTAAGTGCTTGTGGTGTTAAATTTGTAGTGATTAGCAATGTTTTAGAACTATCCTCAGCATAAGAAATTGCATCAGCAACTGCATCTATCTTAGTGCCATAATCATTTTTAATACTCTCAGTTCCTAAGTCATCAATAATAATGAATGGTGCTTTGTTTCTATCAACTGTACCTAATTCTTTTGCAGGAACGCTTCTTAATATCTTATTTGTTCTAGTTCTAAATATAGCAGGAATAACAAAGTTTAAGATAGTTGATTTGCCTAATCCACACTCACCCATCAACATCAAACCTCTACCTTTTGTATCTACCATCCAGTCAATAATCTCATCATAAGCAGGTAAATGCTCATACTTCTCAACTGTTCTATCGTAATACTCAAAAGACTTAATGAACATTTCTTTTATTTCTTCTCTTACTCCAAGTTTATATCTATTGTAAACCTTTGGCTGCAGGAAGTCTGCATTTTTAAATGTATCTTCTATTGTTCTCATAGTTTAAAATTTACCATCACCATAATCTCCTCCTGCTTGATGTCTATGTGATGTAGTGTTATTGTTAGTAGTTTTATTTTGTCTTTTCTCCCAAGTTCTTACACAAGCCTTCCAATCTTTCATTTTGTTTTTACCAACTTTCCAATCTTTACTTTCATAGAAATCAAAAAAAGTTTCTGAATCAATACTATTATTTCTATGTAAACAATATTCTTTAATATCATTAACTGTTGGTTTTTTAAATCTTGCCTTACTATCTGTAAGATTATTATTACTATATGTAATATTATTATTATCTCTCAACTTATCTTGTGTAGGGTACTCAAATAATTTTATGTACCTAGACAAAATTTCTTTACTACCCTCTTTGTATATATTTTTGCGTGTAATAAATTTATTATCCTCTAAACATTTTAACCAATTTTGAATAGAAGTTTTACTTACTTTATACAACTTAGCAAAGTAATTAGTTGAAGCATTACACTTACCATTCATGTTAGTTAATGCACTTATTTCTGCATACAATAATTTAGCATTTGGTGTAATTTCTGCATACCTAACTTCAGAAGGTATTATAGCATAGTAGTTTGGGTTTTCTTTCATTGTTTTTAGTTTTAGTTATTTTTTTGTATCTCTAATTCATAGCACTCTGTATAGGTGGACATCACTACAGTCCATTCACTTACCTGCTCATGAGTAAACCAACAAAATCTTGCGTATAAGGCGTTCAATGGTTGTATGAACAGATAGTGCGTAATTTTCTTTTTAGGATTGTTATGGGCTTTAAAATTAACCCTAAGCGCATTCCCACCACTTCTTACGCCTTTAACATCAATATAATTTAATTCACCAATACCTTCCATAATTATATCAGCATCAACAATTGGTCTTGCCTCAAGTAATGGTGCAGCCTTGTATCTTATGCCTTTATTGTTCTCCATTAAATGTCTTGCAATAAGTTCTGCAAATATTCCTAACTGAGATATAGAGTGTTCTTGATTACCTCTATATTTTTCTGTGTTTTTATTATAAACATCAGCAGATAACATACTCCTTACCTTAGCAAGTTCATCAGATAGTTTGATGAAAGTGCTAGGATAAGTTGTTTTTTTCCATTTAATCATTAGAATGGTAAATCATCATCACCTGTTGTTGCTTTAACTTTTTTAGGTGAAGTTTTTTTATCTGTTGGTGGCTCATAAGTATTTACATAAGCATAATGAGTTGCACCCTTTTCAGATGGTTCTCTTCTTTCTGAAATCACCATAGAAACCCAACCATTCTTTGAGTTTGCTTGTAGATCATCCATCTTAAAGTTAGCAACCATCATTTTACCATACTTCGTATCAATATTTTTGATACTACTTGGTAAGTAAACCTTCTCTTTCTTGTCTGTCATTTTTTGATTTTTTAATTTTATATAATTTAGTTAATGATTCATTGATTTGTTCTAATTGAGTTTCTAGTCCTAATATCTCTTCATCCACCTCAACTTCAATAACCCTATCTTCTACTCTATTAAAAGCATCAGAATCTTCTGGATAGTTATTGTAAAAGAACTCAAACTTTCTTGTATGGTGTATAATAGATGCGTGATGTAAGTTTGTTACTCTACCTATCTCACTAAGAGTTAATCCAAACATCTCTCTTAATATATAGATATACATCCTTTTAGCAAATATAATGTTTTTCTTTCTACTACCTAAAAATATTTCTTCTTTCTTAATGTTGTAAATTTTTGCTAATTCTTCTGTAATTACATTATGGTAGTAATCACTAAATTTTAATCTTCTTCTTCTCATTTTATTATAATTTTAATTTAAGTCGTACACTATTGTATCAACTATGTCTTGCGTTTTTAATCCAATAAAGTCTGCTAATGTCTTGGCATGAATGAATCTAAGTGATGGTGGGTTTTCTATAAACTTTCTACTTGTAGCATAATTAACTCCAAGTATCTTACAAAGTTTTAAATTAGATATACCATATATTCTTAGTAAAGCCTCAAACTCATTTCTAGATTCCCTGATTTGTACTAATGAATATTTATTTGTCATCTCTCTTTATGTATTTTTCAATCTTAGATCTTTCAACTTTAAATTTAGTTTTACCAATATGATAAAAATCTATAAGTTGTTGTTTGTCTAATATATTCATTATATCATCCTCAACAATCTCACCTAAAAGGTGTTTCTTGTTCCATACAATATAAGTGTAAACTTTTAAAAAGTGATTAAAAATCTCTATGTCCAAATACTCCATCTTTGAACATTTTTTCCCATTGTTTTCTTGTGTCTTTTTCATATTTGTTTTCATTTATCATAGTTATTATTTCTTCTGCTTCTAGTTCTGTTAAATCATTTATTCTTCCTAGAATATCAGATTTCATTCTTGTGGTTAATGAAGTTTGGTCAATGTTACTCTCAATGATAAGCCATTGGGTATCTGTAATACCACTAGGCTCACCATCAAGAATATTATCTATCCAATCATCATTCATTAATCTATAATCTCATCCTGACCAAATACTCCTTGCTCATAAAACCCTGAAATTTTAAGCACCACTCTACTCATTGCTCTCTTTTCTGCCATAGCAACAGGAAACTTCTTACCTCCTCCCATTAAGTTATTGTCAGATGCTTCACCAAAACTCATAGCGTTCTTAACCTCATTACCAACCTTCATTGTTGCTGCTGCTCTTAATACGCATATTCCTTTTTCTATATCCATAGTGATTACTTCGTAGCCAACTGTAATATTATTTCTTGAAACAATCTTGTCTATCCCAGTTCTTGTGATAATTACAAACCCTCTCTTGTCTTTGTAAATATCTTCTTCTACTAAACCATTCTCTTTGTACATTCTTCTTAAAGCCTCTTTTCTTGTTTCTACAATTGGCTCAGGTTGTTTCTTTAGTTTTTCTTGCATTGTTTTTTTTGTCATTTTTTTATTATTTTGATTATTATTATGATATTGTTCTGCAATATCGGTTAGCGTGTTAATTTCTTGTGATTGTTCTTGCATTTTCATTTGCATAAATTCCTCTTTCATTCTTCCCATAATTTTTTATTGTTTTAGTTATTAATTGAGGCAAAGATATAAAATTGGAATTACCCACCAAAACATTTTTAACAATTTTTTGATAAATGTTTGCGTACTAGGTTAAAACTATTATATTGAGAAGAATAAAACTATTATAATTAATAGAAAATAGAACAAGGTTAGTTTAGTTGAATCTTTTATTTTCATTGTAAAAATATTAAAAGTAATGAACTAAACGAGCCACCTGACCACTTGTTTTTTCGTGCAAAAACCCTTCAACTGCTTTAGGAACTCCAACATATCCTTTTCTTGAGTGCCAACTATCAGTTCCTGATGGACTACGCATATACTCTACAGTAACCCCTATAAAGTCTTTAGCATCTAGCCACTTGTGTTTAACTTTGTGATGTAAATGATGTAGATACCAATATCTATATTGAGTTTCGCTCCACATTATTGGTTTCTCTTGAGCCATCATTAAAGGTAAGTTTGCCATCTTAGCACCATCTCCATGCTCTAAGCCAATTAAGTTCTTACCATACTTATAATACTTTCTATGTGCTACACTAATATCAAAAGTAATATCTCTGTCGTTTCTAAACCAACTCTTTAATGCGTGTGCCAAATGAAACCCACTTTGATAATCATGATTACTCATTGAATGAACAACATCTACAGGTGCTACCTCTCTTAATATCTCTATACACTTAACATATAGTGCTAAAGCAACCTCAAAATGTTCCCACCACTTACCATCTACATCTTGACCTGTACCTGCTGTGGTTTGATTATATACATTATCAATATGTAAAACATCATTACCTATGCAAAATAATATCCTTTCTACCTCAAAGCCATCTGCCTTATATATAAGTCCTTCTAAGCCCTCTAAAACACGCATACAGGCAGTTTCTACATCATAACCATCACCAGTTTCAACTCCATTAGCATATTTACCTATATGTATGTCTGCAGGGTTTATTACTAATAGATGATTAGCATCTTTATTATCTCTTTTTACTGAAGGGTAATAAGGTGAATGATTTTCAATGAAGTTGCTAATCTTATCTAACATATCATTTTCATTAGCAGTTATATCTTCTTTGGTTACAATGCTGAATCTGTACTCACCACTAGCAGATTGCCAATGTTTGACACTTACAACATCATCTTTTTTTATACCTCTCTCTGCAAGATGTATGTCTAGTGCTGTGTTTCCGTTAATATTTGTTGTGCTTTCTGCTCTATTTTCATAAACCATCTCAACTTCTTCTTCAGATAGTCTAAGTCTTTTACCATATTTCTTCATAGTTTTATGTATTGGTTATTATGCAATTATACAAAAAAAAATGCTTATATAATACAAAAGTGAGATGTTTTTAAACATCCCACTCTTGAAAACTATAAACAATGAAAACCAAGATAGGCACAACCCTACCTAAGTTATGCAAAGATAATTATTTTTTACAATTATCACTACAATTAATTTTATTTTTTTCAAATACTGAAAAGCATAATGGTAATATACCTAATCCTGTAAGTATCAAAGAGTTAGTATCAATACCATTTTTCTCAATGTATAAACTAGCAGCAATTACTATCACCCCACTAATCGTTCTTTTACTACTCCACTTGCCTTTAGTGTCTGTAAAAAGTTCTTTTACTGCTTTTAATAATTCTGTTATTGGCTTTACACCACCCTTTAGTAATGCTTGACCTATCCATTTCTGTATCATTATTTCTTTTTTGTATAGTTAGGAACTAGAGCATCAATCATTGTATCTAACCACCCAAAGATTTTGTTATCTTTTTCTGTTGGAGTTAAATTAGTAATAACTTTAGCAAAAGCCATTAATCCAATTAATAATTCAACCCAATTTTCTGTAATAAAATTCATAATATATATTTAATTAGTTAATATTCTGTTTAGTATAGCCACATCACAGGACTTGGCTTATCTGAATCTATATCGGTGTGTATAAAAGATTTAGCCACTCCGAATCTTTTAAAACCAACATATCCTAAAGCATCTAAAATTATTGCTCTACTTTTACTGTCTGAGCATTTAATATCTACTGCTAATCCTTTTAAATGTGCTGATGTTTTAGAAGTGTGGTAGCCACGCCTTGTTAAATCATCATGATGTTTTTGACATCTATATCCACTTGTTATAACAAATGGTATTTTAGCAAACTCTCTGGCATCATCTAGTAACTGTAGTAATTCATCATTTACAATAGTTTCACCACAACCACACTTGCAGTCAAATTCACTTCTTTTAAAGTATTTAAGATTCATTATTTGTATTTATTAATTATTTCTTCAAAAAAATCAGTAAATTCTTCTTTTATATCTTCTTCTATTGTGTATTCTTCTTTTTCTTCCTTCTCCATGCCATCTACATCATAAGTAAACAATATAAGCATTTCTTTATCATCTTCTTCTACTTTAACCTCTAACTCACCATCATGATGTAATGTTTCCATCATTTCTTTTGTAAAATGAAAGTGATGGTCATGCTCTTCATCTGAATAATATTTTCTTTTTTTAGCCATGTTTTCTTTATTTTTATCTATTTGTTCTAACTTTTTTATAGCCCAATTTACACCTGCATCACCTCCCCAAGCATCCCACATTATACCTCCACACCCTTCATCATAAGGCACATCTTTATGTTGTTGGTGTCTTTTAAAGGAAGCCATACGAGCAATAGTATCTCTACTCAAACTATCTCTATTGGCTAACTGTCTTGCTCTAGTCCATCCAACTTGAGTTCCACAATCGCTGCCATTTTCCTCCTTATACTTTATAGCCCTCTTAGCATTGTTAGTTGCTGCTTGTGGATAATCATTATAAGTTTTAGCCATACTACGCTGTTACTACAACAAATTCAATGTCAATCGCATCTGTATTTGCATTAGCACCGATTTGAGTTATATCTGTAAGAGTTCCAATAGTTGTACTTGATGCTACTGCATCAATCTCGTTATCCATTAATAAGAAACTTTCACCTGCTTTTATTTTAACAAAGAAAGAATCTGCAGTACCTGTAACTCTTAATTCTAAATAATTAGTATCATCTAAATTAGTAACTCTAAAATATTTATAGTTAGTAATATCTGCTTGACCTGCATCATCTACCGATCCAAAATTAATTATATCTGTCCAAGCACTACCTCTTGATCCTGCTGCAATTCTCATTACTCTTTGGTAAACCTCTCCATTACTTGTAAAGGTTTTATTCATTGTATTACCATAACCAACACCATTAAGGTCATAACTCTCTGTTATTGTTACTGTTAAATCTGCTGCTGTTACTGTTGTTGCCATATTATATTATTGTTTTTTTATTTATTTTTATATTGCTGATAAATAAGTATTTACATTCGCTGTAAGTTCTGTGCTTTCTGTATCATATATTTGTATTTCGCTAATAGTTCCGTCATAAGCGTTTGTATCAGGGTTTCTTACTCCTATTGCATCAATATTTGCTGTTCCTGCTAAAGTTTCTGTATCAGTTTGTGCTACGCCATTAACGTAAAGTGTAACTAAGTTAGAAGCGTTACGAGTAACTACTAAATAATTGTCTGCCGTTAAATCTCCGTCATTAACATCAATATCAACGTGTGAGCCATCTGTTTTAAACCTTAATCGTGTGCTGTTAGTTATTTTAAAAAACTCATTGTTTATAGTATTATCTCCCAAAACAATTACATTATTTAAATCAGGATGAAGTCTTATACCTATAGTAAAAGTACCTGATAATTCTATGTCACTTCCTGTAGTCTGTAAACTTTGAACATCAGTAGCAACAAATTTTATTGCACCTCCATTATAAGCAGGTTGCTTTTGTGCAAAATTTTGAACCATGTGATTACTTCCTGCTGAATCAGACCATCTACTAACATCTGAACCATTTAAAGTAATTCCTGTTTGATATTTATACCAAGATATTAACTTAGCACCTTCATCAGAAGGCTTCCAACCTCCTAATAATTTGATAGTATTTAAACTTAAAGATTGTCTTAAACTTAACATATTCTAATTATTATGCAGATGCGTTACCATCATGTTCCATATAACCAATACCAACACCACTCGTTAAAGTTATTGCTGTAATTCTCATAAACAAAGTTGTTCCTGCAGGTAAAGTTGTTTGTAATGCAGATTCACCTATTACTCCATCAGCAGTAATTGCACTAACTACTGACTCAACAGGAAAATATACACAATACCAATCTTTACCTGTTTGTGCTGCAGTAGTAAAAACCTCAGTTCCACCACCCTTACCTAGCATCTCAAATAGTAATGTATTATCTGTATCAAATGTACTCATTTTATTTTATTTTTAAATTGTTATTATTTTATTTTTATTCTGTAAAAAGTTTTATCAATGCACCTAAAGTTATAGCGTAAATCATCCACATTGCTTTCACTAAAACCTTTCTCATTGCTGTGTTTCTGTTCACTCTAGCAGTAACTCCTTTATCTGGGTTTAGTAATCTATCTGTAATCATATCTAATTTACTATCTAAATTATCCATCTTTTCATTTATTGAACTTATGTCTTTTTTCATAGATACTATCTCCTCTTTTGTTGTCATTAGAATGTTGTTGTTTGTACTGCTATATTCATATATATTGATGAACCACCACTCGCTTCCTTAACCATTGGGAATATAATATCTCCTGCTGCTAATGCTGCTGTAGATATAGTTGTTTCATTTATTCTAACACCCTTATTATTGTTACCTAGACCATCTACTGAAATTTCATCAATTACAATAGGAGTTACTGATGTTGTAACATTCTCTACAGGTGTGATTTTACATATAGCAATAGTAACCGCATTAGAGCCATTACTTGTAAGCCATCCACTTATAGATGTAACACTAGCAGTTTCAGGTATGACACAAGCCTGACCTATTCTAAAGAAACTTGTAGGAGTTAAATTTCCTGAAGATACTGTTCCTGTACCATAATCAACAGCCATTTCATAAGGAGATTTAGTGTCTGCTATATCCTCTCCATAGAAGTAATTTGTAGCACCTGTAACATAACCCTGCATCTTATAATTAGTAACACCCATATAAGACTTACCTTTCCATTCTAAACTACCATCAGTTCCTGTTGCAGATGTTCCTGCACTTTTACTTAAAACAGTATCATTAATAGCAGTTTCAAACCCCTTTGGATTATGTCTATTTATACTACTTAAATTTTTATGTTCGTTTGCAGCCATTTATATATTTATTTTAACAATCATCACAAGGACAGTTATCCTTCCAACTATTATAATTTCTAGTAGGTCTTGAATATATACTATCATACATTATTATACCATGATTCTTATAAACATCATCATTACAAGGTTTATTAGACTCATAAGTTGGATATTGACCACTTTGGTCATCATCATTCATATAATCTAGCATATCTTTTAAGTATATCTCAGCCTTTCTGTAAGTGTCCTGCTTATAAGCGTTTAACTCAGAAGGGTCTATAATAGTAGCAAACTCATCAAGATTATGTACAATACCTGCACTACTACTATTACTCTGGACTTCATTGATTACCTCAAACCTAACAAACCAACACAAAGTTCTTGTTAAGAAATCATCCATTAAAGTTTGATTAGCAGTAGTTAAAGTACCATTATTGTGTTGTGTTTTTAATTCTTCATAAAACTTCTTACCGATTGCCTCTTTTAAATGTGCTAATTCAGCAAGAAGTAATGTGCTGCTAGAAATTAAAGCAGTATCAGTATTAGCATTAGTGAAACTATTACTTATAACTTCTGTTGCTGTTACTAAAGGTATATATTGATTTACATTTGCCATAGTTATTCTTTTTCAATTTCAGTTACTTGCATATCTCCCACCTCATCATCACCTTTGCCATCAGCATCATCATCTCTAGTTACAATAATCTGCTCTCTATCAGTTATGAACATATTACCCTCCTCTAGCATTGGTAAATCTTCATCTAACATTCTTCTTTGTTCATTAATAGTAAGAACTTCTTTAGGATCAATCTGAGTTGCAAAACTAATTGGTGGCTCATAGTGAATCACTAATTCTTCAGGCAAGAAACCTAACTCTTTAAATAAAACCCCTCTAATCCCATTTAACAATAAATCAGAAGTGTCTTTAATTACAGTAGTCATTGCTAAATCATAAGCGATTCTAATCTCACTACCTGTATTGTTCATTTTACCTGAACTAACTAAACCACTTAATGATGGTTGCCATCTATGAGCAGTTACAATGTTTTGGTCAGTTATTCTTTGCAAGTCTATCCAACTACCTTCTTGGTCATCTTTGATAATTTGAACATTAGCACTTGAAGTATCTCCATTCTTAACAATGAACATAATCTTACCATTGTTTCCATCTCCAACAAACTTCTTTTGTGCCTCTCTTACTAATTTCTTTGCTTCTTCCTCACCCATATCTCCATTAATCTCAACAATTGCTGAAGGTTGAAACCCATTCTTGAATTTAGTGTGATTCCATTTACCAATTTCATAATCAACTGCAATATGCTCTAATGCAGCAATGTAATCAGGCAAACCATAGAATTGGAATGTAGGCTCGTAATCTTTAAACTGGATTACAAATCTATTTCCTTTCACTTTAGGATAAATAGGAATGATAGATAATTTATCTTTCATAGTATTGTACTTAGCCCAATCAGGATGTACATATACTTCTTTCTTGTTTTTAGACATTCTAACAGTAGTTGCATCTATGTGATATAGATTTAGTCCACCATCATATAATACACCCTCTAAATAGGCATTTCCAAATGAATAGTAATCATCTGCTAATTTCTTAAAAACCTCTCTTAACGATTCTCCATCAGCATTTACATCTTTGATGTATTCTTTAACATCTTCATTATTCGTAACAAACTTAGCACCACTTGTAAAGATAGTCTTTTGTGCTAATACACTTCTATGAGTAGAAGATTTACGCTTTAATTCTGCTAAGTACTGAGGGAATAGATTATTAGTGCCAAAAGGAATAAACTTAGTTCTTACTTTTGCTAAATCTAATGGTTCTTCAATATGTTCAGGAATTGCTAAATTAAAAACTCCAAATTCAAAAGTATTACTCTTTTGAGTCTGAAGATTCTTTACCTGACTTTTTCTTTTTGGTTGCTTTCTTTGGCTCATCTTTTGTTTTTGTAGTTGATAATTTTTCTACTAATGTAGTCATCCCTAAATCTTCATAAGCATACGCTAACTCCTCTTGAGTTGCTGTAGCCCATTTAATTTTAAAACCATTCTTGTAACAAGTACCTGATGATGATTTTGCTTTATATTCTGCCATAACTGTATATATTTTTAAGTGTGATAAATCTACAACTTTTTTTGCATTACAATCACACATATTATAAAAAAGATATTAATAGGGAAATGTTGTTAAACTTTTTACGAACAAAGTCCAACCTATTTCTATATCTTTAATTATTATGCTCCTGCTGTTGCAGTTAATGCTGCAGTATCAACAGTAACAGTACCTCTATACTCTCTTGGCAATTCAAATTGTCTTGCCATTAAGTTAATTGTAATACCATTCTCATCTGAATAAGCAGCACCTGTACCACCCTCAAAACCTGTTAAACTCAAGAAAGTTTGGCTTTTTGCCTGAACATCCTCATTAGCGTATTTTGCACTAGCACCTAAAACCCACCAATTTCCATTAGTATCTAAAACCATTCCCATCATACAAGCATTTTCAAAGTTTTTTAATTCTTCAAATTTTGTTGCATCAATATTAGGAAGCATAAAAGATAAACCACACTCAAAAGAAGTTGAACCATTCTCTTTTGTTGCAGTAATAGTCATTGCAGGTACTTCATTTTTAAACTCATAAACAAACCAAGCAGAATCACCACCTGATTGAATATTAGTAATAGTGTGTGCAGTTCCTATACCATAAGTAACTACATCTGCAGTAGCCCATTCTCTAATTAAAATTTGAGAAATACCACCTGTTGCTTGTAAGTCAGCACATACTACACCTAAACCTGTATCTATTGCCATTTTTTTATTATTTTATTAGTTATTAAAAGTAATTATGAGAGGAGGACTAGCCTCCCCTCTATTATTACATTATTGTTTAGTAAAAGATTCCCCATTGAACAAGTGAAGGGTACAAGAATTGTACTCCTAACTTGTAGTAACCTCTGAAGAACATTTTTTCTTCTAAGTCATCATAAAATACTTTGAAAGAACCTTCTGGGTCTGTTACATCAGAACCAATGATTAAGTTATCAACTGCACAGTAACAAGCACCTTCTGTACCATTAACACCTCCTCTTAGGAACATTGCAGGGTCTAAGTCTGCTAAAATAGTGTCCCACTCATACATAGGAACAATCTCAACACCTCTGAACTTAACAACTAATAAACCATCTTGTTGGTTAGTGATTGCTAAATCTGCAGAAGTACCTTCTAAGTTTGATAAGTAAGCATTGTAAGTCTTAGGAGTTACAAAGATTTTCTTATCTGAAGCAGCAACTTGTTGTAATGCTGCAGGTGCATCATCATACATTTTTCTTAAAATACCAAGTGATTCTGCTGCTGTAGGTGCTGTAGGTGCTACTGCACTATACTCAGTTCTTGCAGCCAATACAGTTGCATCATCTCCCATTAATTTCATCCATCCTGTTACACCTTGATAGTTTGCAGTAGAGTCATCTCCACCCCATGCTAATCTTACTACATCAGAAGCAATACCTTTTACAGCACGATTTACAATCGCATCTGCTAATTGAGTACCTTCAATGTTCATTACATCAGCACCATTTCTGTACATTTCCTCAATGTAAGTTCCAAAGAACTCATCAGTACATTGCTCAAGAGCAACTCTCATTCTACCTGCAGTAATTGTTTTCTCATCAATGTTAAATTGAGTAGAACCACTTGTTGCTGAACAACCTGTGTATTTTTGTGATATTTTCTTAAGAGCAGCAGAAGTAAACACATTCATTTTGTGCTTTACATTAGGTATAACTCTATAGTTACGCATAATGTCCTCACTTCTAAATACTGGCTCATAAAATATTTCGTTAAGGTTCGCACCTGAATAAGTTGCGAAAGTTCCTTTATTTGCTACATTTGCCATTTTTATTTATTTTTTAGTTATTAAATTTATTTCTCATTCTCTCTGCCATTACATTGTAAAAACCTGCATTAGCATCTTCTTTTTTGTTTTCAACTACAGCAGGGTCTGCTTCAGTTACAATTTCCGTACCTTTAGCACTTGCTTTGTTGATTTTAGCGTTTAACGCTTCAACCTCTAATGTTAAAGTTTCGTTAGTTCCTTTTGAAGCAACTAATTCTTCCTCTAACAAAGAAATTTTGTTTGATAATTCAATGTTACTAGTTTCAAACTCAGAAATTTTATTCATAATTTCATCATTATCCCCTAGATTAACAGTTATCGCAGTTTGTTCAGCAACATCTTCAGAAACTTTTACATCACCTTTTACAGCAGTAACAATCTCCTCAACTTTGTTGTTAAACCATTCTTTTAACTCGTTAGTCATTTTTTTGTTATTTATATTAATACTTAATTTATTCTGTATTTCTTCTTGTGTGATATTCTTAAATTTAGAAACATCATACTTTGCAGCCACTTTAATAGAATCAGAGATAGTGTCAATAAAACCTAATTCGTATGCCTCATCAGCATTTAACCAAGTTTCTTCATCCATCATTTGAGCAAGAGTATCATAAGATAATCCTGTCTTTTTTCTGTAAATGTCTGTAAGTTCGTTTGAGATTTTATCAAGAGTGTCTGCAGTTTTTCTCATATCTTTAGCCTCACCCATTGTACCACCCCAAGCGTTATGTATCATAAATAAAGAGTTTTCTGCCATTACAACCTCATCAGCACCAAGAGCAATAATAGTAGCAATACTTGCTGCTATACCCTCAATATAAACTGTAGTCTTAGCCTCTCTCCTTTTGATTACATTGTACATTGCCATACCATCAAACACATCTCCACCTAAACTGTTAATGCGTAAATTGATAGGCATATCTTTTAATCCTTTAATGTCAGTAATGAACTCTTGTGCAGTTACACCATAAGTTCCTATTTCATCAAAGATATATATGTCAGCAGTTTTATCTGCTTTGTTCTGAATGTTATACCATTTTTCGTTCATAGGCACAAAAATAGAAGTAAAATAAATTAGTTTTACCTAATTTTCTTACAAAACTTTTAGTATGTGATGTTATTAGATGGAATTGCTTTTTTTCTTTCCTTGTAAACTATGTTCTGGGCTTGACTTTCACTTATCTTATATTTAATAGATAAGTCCATCCAAGTGTAAGTTCTACTACCTTTGTTACCTACTAACATTCTATCAAAGTCAGCAATAATCATATAGTTTCTGACTCTTTTTGGATCTATTATGCCTTTCTCAACAAGATGTCGTATCATGTCCTTGCAGGTTGGTGATTGACCAAATCGCTTTTCTAATTCAACTCCACAAATATCAATGAAGTCTTTAACTACATCTACCTTATTTTGTCTTTGTTTTTTTTGAGGCATTTTTCTTTTTAGGTGTTTGTTCAGTTTCAATCCACTCATCTACAATAGTTTCCCAAAACTTACAAACTGCTGCTCTACAAGAAGTACATTTAATGTCTTGCTTATGTTGAGGTAGTAATAAGTGCCATTCTGCAAACATTAAGTTTAACGATTCAGAGTGATAGGTAGTGAAATTTTTCTTGTAATTCCTGTTAGTGATAACAGCATCTGTCATCATCTTTCTTTTTTTCTTACTGTAATTTTCAGCGATTTCTTTAAAATTCATTTGTAAAGTTTTACCATTTATTTTTAGGACATTTACCAAAAAACTCTTTTGTTAATGATGTCTTTGCATCTAGGAAACACTTACATTCAGCACATCTAGCACCTCTTGTTATCTTTGGTTTCTTTAGTAACATAAAGTTTCGGTAAAAACTACAACTTTTACATATATCTAATCTCTCTAACTTAGTCTTTTTATCAACAAACATTTGTTTATTTTTTTTGATTATTAAATTGTTGCCTCAGATTGTATTACACTTACTGAGTTTTGACTATCAGTAATATCTGCTTCAACTACTACTACTTTACCAGAACTTCCCATAGCACCTACCATTTGATTCTGACCTATCGCATTAAATTGTTGTTGGCTAAATGAAGGTTGGTTAAGTAATCCACCATCTGCAAACTTAACACCACCTCCTGCAGCGTTCATTGCTGATAATTGTTTACTAAACATTGCTGTACTTCTTTTATTAATAACAGCCTCGCCACCTTCTAATTCAACAACTCTACCACCTACTGCAAACTTCTCACCACCTTGTGCGTGTGATTTACCATGCACCATACCACCATTTGCAAATTCTTCAATCATTCCACCTCTTGCTTTTTTACTTATTCCTGCAACAGTTTGTGCTAAAATTCCTGCTATTGATAATGATGAAGTTATATTATTTGCAGATACTAATGCTGCAGCAGTTGCAACAGAAGAACCAAATGTTGGTATAGATAGAGCAAGACCTTCTGCAGTAATTTGAGCATTTGTTCTAAGGTTTGTAACTATAACATCTTTTACTGCCATTGCTTGTTGAATTAAGAAGATAGCCTTCGCTAAATCACTCCCTTCTTCTGCAAACCCTGATGCAATATTCAAATACCCTCTTACTGCTGCTGCTTTCGCTTCTTGCAGTCCAACAAAAGCATCTCTCTCATTCTGCATATTCTGAAGTTTAATACCTTGTATTCTTTGTTCTTCAGTAAGTTCTAATTGTGCGTATTGTTGTTGAAGTGCAATTTTTTCTTCTTCAGATGTTAAAGTGTTTGCTAATTTTGCATTTATAAAATCTAACTGTACTTGTAATTTATCTTCATTGTAAAAAGTTTCTAATCCTTTTAAATATGCTTCTCTTTCCTCTAAAGATTTACCCTCTGCAAGAAATAATGCTTCTGCATATTCTAATTGAAGGTCTAGTAATGCTTGGTTTTTTGCTTGTGTTTCATTAATAACCTCACTAACTTCTGGGTCGCCTTTATCTGCATCTTCTTTTGCTTTTTTAGCAGCATTAAGTCCATCCATTATATTTTTAAAACTTAATCCCAATTGCTTGGCAGTTTCTTTATATCCTTCAATTAATGTATCTTTATCATCTTCATAGTTATCAATTATATCTTTATTAACAGCACCAAATGCTTCTGTTAAGTCTATATTCATCTGCAATGCTTGACTATTATTTTCATCTGCAATTAATAAATCTCTTTTTGATTCTGCTAATGATATATTGCTATTTACTTGCCCTTTAATTGCTTTTGATTGTGCTTTTGCTAACTCTGCTAATTCTTCTTCCATAGCCATAGCAACAATTCTCTCCATCATTAAATTATTAACCTCAATCTGCATATCTCTTATATCTTCTAAGTCATCTTTTTCTGATACAAGATTAGGTAAGTAATCGCCATATTTGTTATTCAAATCTTGAATAACCTGAACTCTAGCCTCTTGACTTAAATTACCTTGTGTTAATAAGGTGAATTGGTCATCCATTTCTTGAGTTGTTTGTTGTAGAAGTTCAAGGTTAGTTTGTTGAGGTGCTATAGAATCTGTAATTGCATTTGCAAACTTAGCCAAATTATCTACAAAATTTGCTAAAATACCACCCTTTTCACCCATTAATGCAATTTGTAATCCCTCTGTAGCAGAAGTAAATCTTTTAAATGAACCTTCAAGAGTATCGCCAACAATATCAGCCATTTCCTTTGCAGAACCATTTGCTAAATCTAATTGGTCTGTTAAATCTGAAATTCTCTCAGAGCCATTAACCATTGTTTGAAATGCAGCAACCTGTCTTAAATCTACAAGTTTCATCATTTCAGCATTAGAAAGCCCTTCAGAATTTAATTGTTGTAATGCTCTTTCTAAATCATCTGAACTGTTTACTGTAAACCCTAAATGTTTTGATAAGTCAGATGCAGGGTCTTGCATTTTCAAGAATATGTTTCTTAAAGATGTACCTGCAATAGAAGCCTCAATACCTGCATCAGTAAGTGTACCCATAACTGCTGTAGTTGCTTCTAAAGATATGTTAGCACCTGCAGCAATAGGTGCAACCTTAGTCATAGATGTTTGGAATTTTTCAATATCTAAAGCAGAACTTGTAAATGCTTTAGCCATAACATCAGCAACCCTTGATGTTTCACTAGCATCCAATCCAAAACCCCTAACAGAAGCACCTGCTACGATAGCAGCCCTAGCCAAATCAGTATCTGTTGCTGTAGCAAGTAAAAGAGTAGCCTCTTGAGCCTGAAGTATCTCTTTAGTTGAAAACCCTAACTTACCAAAATTAGTTTGCAACTCTGCAACTTGTTGTGCTGTAAAGAATGTTGAACGACCTAACTGTTGTGCTGTATTGCTTAATTTCTTAAAATCTATATTAGATGCACCAGTAATTGCCTTAACTTTAGCCATTTGAAATTCAAAATCTCTAAAAGATTTAATAGCACTACCTATAACTTTATTAATAGTTGCAAAAGCAGCAGCAGCAGCAGCAACCCCTGCAGCCATCTTCCCAAAACTCTTAGTTGATTTATCTGCTGATTTACCTACTTTGTCTAACCCTTTTTGACCTTTTACTACTACCTGAACTACTATTTTCTCTGTATTTGTTGCCATATTATTATATATTAACTAACTTTTGCTTTTGTATTATTTTTAATTTTCTCTCTAATCATACTTGCCATATCTTTACCTATAGATGGTGCTAATTTCTTTGCTACTTCTTTACTAAACTTATTTGCTACATATCCTGCAAAGTTTGTTCTTCTAGGTAATTTATTACCTTCTTTGTAATACCAATAAGGTTCTCTCATTGAGCCATTGAAATTCCTATTACCATATCCTACTTTTTGCATCCTTTTTAAAATCATTTCAGGAACAGCACCACCTGGAAATTCCACAAAAGTACCATTACTCTTTTTAGCATTTATCCAACTCTTTATTGCACCAAGATTTGGTATTTTAGCAAAAGAAGGATTATTAACTGCCTTCCAATAACTAGCAGATGATATTACATTTAAAGTATTACCCTTAACCTCAACCCTCAATCCTCTACTCAATCTACCTGTAGCATTATGCTTTTGTGCAATAAGTTCTTTCTGCAAACCTACCTTTAGCATTTTACCAACACTCTTTAACTTCTTTAATGTCTTTTTAAATTTAATCATTAGAAAGTATATTGCCTGAGTTTCTTCTTAATACTTTGTGGTCATTACCCCACTTATCAGTAGCATAAGAAGGTACTAAGTATTCTTGCTTTTCTTTTATTGACATACTTGTTATTGCTACACTAACTGAAGATGTATCAGTTGTAGTAAAATATATCTGAATAACATCATTAGCAGTTTCAGCAGTAAATGTTGAGGTGATAATATTGGTAGAAGTATTACCAACAGGATAATCTATTCTATTAGTACTTGTTTGTGTGTACCCATCAGTATTAGGTTTATATGTGTCTACATAAATAGTACCTGTATTTGTACTAATAGCAGTTTTAATTTCTACTTGATATTCATTACCTGAAATTAAGGATAGTTTTTGATATATACCACTATATGATAGCAATCCACCTGCTCTCTGTCCATAGAATAGAAAAAAACCTGCAGCAGTTGTCGGTGCTGATACTGATGTATATGGAGAACCACTTGTATGATACCTATACCATCTTCCAATGTCATTTGCAGGACTATTTATTAAAGCATCAGTATGTGGGTCTGCTGCTGTTGTAGCGTAATCTGTGTCTGAAGCAAGTTGAGTTATGTAAGCAAGAGCATCACCAAAATTCAAATACTCCCCACTATAAGTTGTTATACTAGAAAATACATCTAGTCCACTTTGTTGTGCTATCCCTCTACTTGATATTTCTTTTTTATCTCTCATATTTTATAATCCTATATTACCATTATCAGGTGCAGGGTCGCCCTCATTACCAAGTCCTCCTGTATTATTATTACCATTAAAAGATGGTGCTGTTGCTGCGAATATACCTACCTGCAACCATTCAATCAACTCTACTTTTGTAGTTTGGTTTTTATTTGGCTTAAAATCAACTATTTTATTTATTCTCCAATAAACACCATCTATATATATTAATTTTGTAAAATCTAAATTAATAATGTCTATTGTTTTTAAATCTATATAAACAATTCTTAATCTTGGTTTTCCTTTAATCATCTCAAACATAGTCTTATAATATGTTTCGTATAAACCCTTACCTGCTGCATAAGATGTATATACTCCTGTTGCATCATCATAATCTCTTACATTAACATTTCCATAAGACAGTATTGGACTTGAACTATCATCTCTATTGATTGATGTTGCTTGAGGGTATTTGTTTGATGTTACAGAAGTGTTGGCTGCATCTGCCAATATAAACCCAAATTGATTAGCCCAAGTTTGAACCTTTGCTAGTTTAATGTCAAAACCTGCTGCTACAGAAGGTGGTGAGTATTTATTCCAATATAATAATCTTGGTAAAAATTCATAGCCTTTTGGGGGTCTATAAGTATCATTTGCACCTGGCGTTCCTTCCCATAAACAAGCAGAAAATGCTGTGTCTATTTGTCCACCTGTAGTATCTTGGTCTTTAGTATTATGTGTTCCTGCAAAGAATGGGTTTTCATATTTACTTTCACCCTTCTCAAAAGTTGAAGGTAGTGTTTCTTGATATGGATATTCATCTTCTATTCCATCAAACAACAACTCACCTCTCTGCTTAACTTTCTCATCTTTGCTGTCTGACTTATATTTAAAAACAAAATCTCTTTTTAAGTCGCTTTTAATCCAATTGTCGTTTATCTGTTTACTTCTATCTAATTTATAAGTCCAATCTATTGCATCAGCATAATCCTTGTAGAAAGTATTGAATGGCTCTATATTTACAGTTTTAGTAGTTTCATTAGTAGTCATTTTAAGATTAAATGCGTGTGCAATACCCTTAATAAAATCAATTTGTTTGTAATCTTTATTAATAACTTTATCTAAATCATAAGTCTGACCATAAGAAACTGACTCACTATTAAGAGTAATATCAAAAGTGCTAGAACTTGAAGTTCTAATAAAAGTATGACAATTGAATACTTGATTGTTTACGTTTGGGTCAGAAATCATTTCCTCAAATTTAAAACCTGCTGTAAGTCTTATTTTATCCCCCTTGTTAAACCAGAAAGTATCGTTATTAAAACTAGGAATTACCTCATAATCAGTAATAACACTATTATCTTCATTGGTTTTGCTAGAATTAGGAAATAGAACTTTATATGGAGTCTGCTCTATCTCTAACCTTTCTATTGTTTTAAAAACAGTTTGACCTACAGTTTTCACATCAATATTTATACATAATTTGACTTTTGAAGCACCTCTTTGAGCAGAACCTCCTTTTATCATATTAGCCAATCTTGATTCTAATCCGATTAATTTTACATTATAATAACCATACTCCCCTATTGTTATATCATCATTGCTCATGTCTACATAAGAACCATTATCTAAAGTTACATTTAGATTTAAAGTGCTTAATGGAATTAGTTTCGTTCCTGTATTACCTTGAGCAGTTGGTTCTCCAATATAATTATCATCACCTTCATTAAAAGTAACACCACCAAAATATGGGTCAAATATACCACTATCAGTAACTGTTGATGTCACTCCACCTTGTACATAACCACTTGCATTTAAACTTTCTCCATTTAAAAAATTACTCTCTACAGAAAACTCATCATACTTTTCTTGAGCATTATTATACCTAAAATTAGGCAATAACCATACCAATTTTTTAAACATATCTGTTTCCATAAAAGTGGAATTTATACTATACCCAACTTGATTAAATATCTTTTCTAATGTAGTTTTAACAAATACTGCAGGTCGCCAATCTGCTGATGGTAGAGGTGTGCTATAACTATTACCTGAATTATCAAAGCCATAATAACCAATTTCAGTTCCAGAAGTTCCTATAGCATCAGTAAAAGTATCTAAAAGTTGTATTGTTTTTGGTTCTCCATCAGGATTATAATCACCATAAGAAACTATTGGATATACTATTGGAGATGTAGATGAATCACAATCATCATTAAACCAAGTGGTTCTAATACTTGTTTTGTTGTATTCTAAATCTTTACCTGCACTACCCCAATCTATCTGATACATATATTTACTAGACAAAACATTAGCCCAACTTAAATTGTTTCCAAAAAACACACAATTATAATAAGATGGTTTTTCTCCATAACCACCAACCCCTGTAACTTTAATTAATCCTCTTATAGAGAAAAGATTATTGACAAGTATTCTACATTTTTTATTCTCAGTAAGATTTACATCATTATCTATATTTGGAGTATAAGTGTGCTTTAATAACTTATTGTTATTTTTTGTGGCAGGTATTTTAAATGTTTTACTATAATTACCACTTGTTGAAGTTAATTCTTTTATGTCTGATATTTGGAATGTCATTGCTAGTGGAAAGTTAGAATGGTCAGTTACATCTAACTCACCAACTACACTCTTTTCCCAATCAATAACAGTATTAGTGTTATCAGTATATACATAATCTAATATCTCTATTTTTACCGACATATATTAGTTTCTTTGTGTTATTACTTTATGTGCTAAAGTATATTCAATATTAAATTTAACTAGACCATTTTCTTGATTAACAGTTTCAATATCACTATTTGTAATGATTACAGGTATATACTCTTTGGTAGATGGTCGTAAGTATGGGTTTCTTTCCTTACCCATCTTTGTTGCCTCTGTGTCCATCTCTATCCAAACATTAGGTGATAACATCATTTCTTCTAACCACTTTGCTACACTTTTATTTAAAGGTTCTGTATAAACACTTTGTACTCTTTCTGCATTTACATTAGAAACTTCTCTACCTCCTTTATATATATCACCACCCCTCATTGTGTCTGAAATATAAAGATCATTGTCCATTACTGTACCTTGATTTTCATTATCCTGATACCAAGTTCTATCACCACTTTTTCTTTCTATAACATCTCTGCTTATTGTTAATCCCTCAACTACATTTCTTTTTGCAGTATAACTATCAATGCCACCAAGAGAGTTTAGCCAATGAAATCTAACAAACCCATAAGAATTTTTCTCATCTTCTCTATCTATAATGTATTTGTATTTGAAGGTAACTACTTCTTCATTGAATGGACTCCACATTCCTATTTTCACTAACTCTGCTGTATAATAAATAGTATAATCTGTTATTGTGTTTGAAGTATAAGGATTCCAATACGGAAAGGTAGTTCTACTATTAGATTTCGCCCAAACATTACCACTATTTAAAATGTAGTATGGTGAGATATTCTGAATGAACATTTGATTTTGAACATCTTCTATAATTGTATAACCACTAGTAGTAATAAATGTTAATAAGTTATCTTCAAAATCTCTTAAATAAAATGTATTTTCTACCCCACTAGAAGTATAAGTAACTATTTTAATTGCATCAGCACCAACACTATCTGAGCCTGATCCATTAATATCATCATGATAATTTTTTCTAATATAAAACTGCAAAAATTCTGCTTCTTCATCAAGTCTTACAGGCTTTTTAAAATCTTCAGTTACACCTCCACCACTAAAAATTGGGCATCTTGTAAGAAATCTATGACCATGAAAATACTCTATATTATACCTATTATAATACAAAATATCTTTCTCAAATTGATTAACTGAGTTTATAACAGTAATAGTCTTTGAATTTCCACCACCAGATGCACTTACTATCTGACCATCCCCATTTATTATTTCATAGGTTACTGATACTTTTAATCTCCTAAAAGTTCCGTTTCTAGAAACATTATACCTACTTATTGGAGTACCCATTGCAGCACCTGATGCACCAAGAACATTATCTTGCATTGTTAATCCACCATTCATACCTCCATAGTAATTACTTTGCCAAGTACCTTTATTTATTGGACATAAACTATAAGAAAGTTCATTTGAAACTAACTGACTAATATCTACTGTAAATCTATGACCACTAGGCTGACTTCCATCATCATATCTCTTATTTGCTATATCTCTTGACTTTTTAATACTACCTAAATCTTGCCAATACCCATCACCAACACTTGTTTCAACCTTAAAAATAACATTTACCACATCACCATTACCCCCTGAAAAATTAGCAGCAGAAGGCTCTGTTCCTTCATCAACCCCTGCAGATGTCCAAAGAACCTGATACCTTAATGGGTCATTTACACTTTTAAGATAATTTCCTCTGTAATCCCAAAAAGAACCTGCTAGGTTTGAATTATTAAAATCTAATGGTTGTATTTGCCAACTTACATTTCCGTTTATCCCTGCCATATCTTAATATATTTTATATTTTAAATTTAAGTAACCTCTTACTTCAGCAATTTCAGTATCAGTTAAGGCTCTGTTAAAAATTATTAATTCGTTTAATTGTCCATCCATATAATTTGTGCTATTATAAGAGCCAATATTAAATGTTGCAGTATTGAAAACAAAAGTATTATCAAAACTTGAATCATTATCATTAGCAGTTATAGAATTTGCAGAATCATAATATTCTAAATCTATTCTTTTGTTATTTTTCTTTAATATTGATATATGATTATTCGCTTTATTATCTACAGAAGTATTTGCAGTTATTGTATTAGTTCCATCACTTACTGTAGCAGTAATATATCCACTAGCATTAGTTCCTATAGATATAGCAGCACTTGAATTATACCATCCAAATACATTATCACTTGCTTTATCAATTCTACTTACTTCAAATATTGTAAAGTCTGTTGTTACAGGTAAATTACTTCCTGAAATAAAAGTATCATTAGTACCATCAAAATCTAAATATGCTTTGTCGTTAATACCATCATACCCATATCTTAGTGGTTGATTTGCTGCTGTAGTCTGAGCAACATTATTGCTATTACCTGATTGGTCAGCCCAAGCACTAACTCTTTTAGATGCTATGTCAAATGTAACACCACTATCTGATTTTAACCATACTTTTAAATCAGAATAATCTGATGGGTAGTTAGATACAGGTCTGAAGCATTTTGTAAACGCACTCATAGTAAATGTTAGTTTTATTTGCACCAATCTATCATTTGCCACTTCTTTAACTCTTTCTATAGCAATACTCTCATCTTCTAAGTACGCTTCTACATTTGCATCTTGATAATTTTTAAGTACCATATCTAGCCACTCATTAGCCAAATCTTGTAAATTATCCCATCTCTTTTGAAGTGTAACTACTGATTGTGCTGCTTGAGAGTATAAATTATAGAAGTTTATTTCAAATGTATATTCTTCTCTACCATTATACACCACAGGTATAGTTGATTCAGGTGGTTCAACTAGCATTAATGGGTACTGAGTGTCATGGTCTTGGTTTACTTCACTTTCGTAACCAAATTTTACATCACCATAAGTCCATTTGCTGTCAAATACTGTTATTATGTCTGTTAATCTTGTTATTGCCATTATTACAATGTTATATTATTTTTATTATGTATTTTCTCTTGAACAGCAATTTCATAGTCGTTTTTAGCAGTATTCCAACTTAAATAAGTCAAAACCTTGTATAAATTTGTTTTCTTCACACTATCTATGTCATTTTCACCATTCATTCTAAATATCCCTTTTTCTGCAACCATATATAAACTATTAAGCCAACCATAAGGCTTTATGAACTTGTTGTAGATTCCAACTGTAGAAACTCTATTTTTGCTTCCTCCACTTCTTCCTCTGTTTTCCCCAAAAACATTTGGAAAGTCCTTGTTAATTTTACGCTTTGCATTGTCAAAAAAAAACTGAACTCCCACACGAAGTCCATTGTCAATTCTTTAAACTTTTCAGTTTTGGCAGGTACTGCATCATCATCATATTCCTCATCAGCCCTTCTGCACAGTATTGCCATTTGCTCTGGTAATACATCAAACCTTCCATGTTTCATTATCTCTATCGTACTCTCTAAGTGAGTTGATTCAATATAATCTCCAAATGTGTTTCTTCTTAGAAATTCTTTTGGAAATAGATATTCCTCACCCTCAAATTCAAATTTATCTATTCCTTTTGGCTTATATTCTTCTAATGTTTGTGAGAATATTGCTACTGCATTATTTACACTATCAACATCTAGCATATTCATCTCATTATGGCTAACACCTGTAATATACATGAAAATATCTCTATTCATCTTCAATAACTCTACTTGAGAGTGTTCTGCTTCAATAACATTACCTTCATCATCTCTTTTGTTGTACTGATTGATAATTGAGTATAGTCCACACCAATATCTAAGTGTTATATCCTTCCATTCAGTTGGAATATCATAACTTTTTTCTTGAATTTTAATTTCAACCATATCTATTAATTTTTTGTTAAATCTAAATCTAAAATATCTTGCATTATTTTTTTACTTTCTTTTTCATCTATAAGAATATCTGCAAGTTCACTTGTTGCGTTTTCGCAAATAGAACCAATTTCTTCTAAACTACTTCTCATTAAATAATCATTCTCACCATCTTTTAATGCAGTTAAATACCCAATAGCAGTATAAAATACCATATTAGGTATTAAAAATATAAATTCTTCTAATAAACCATCACCATTCCTCTTGTCTACCATAGTATCATAAAAATTGTTTGAATATAAGAAAACCGAGTTCATTATATCTAAAAAGTCCTGATACTTGCCTTCTCCAACATCTTCAGTTGCAAAATACATTACTTTTTTAATGTTTCTTAGATGTAACTCAACAATCTCTTTATGCTTATTACTTATGTATGATATTTCTATATTTTTCATAATTTTTTGATAATTTTTTTAGAATTACTCAAAACTAAGCAAAAATAGTAAATATACTATGAAATATTTTCACAATTTTTAAACAAACTGAAAAAAAGTTTAATTAAAGTAAACTACCTTGCCTCCACCACCCCAAATTTCCTTATTTACAGCCATAACTAAACAATCTACCATATCATCATGTTTTGCTGCTGGAAATCTGGTGAGTTGGTCAAGAAACTCTCTATTCCAATCTCCATTTAGTAAACTCACTCTACCACTCTCAAGTGAGGCACTAATATCACTAACTCTCGCTACTTTGTCTTTTGTTGGTGGTTTATCTTCTTTAACATTAAGTCCTGTTTCTCTAACTAATGTTTGTACAATAGATTTACCTGATGCTTTAGGCTCTACAAATATTCGGCTTTTTGTAGTATATCCATTCTTTTTTACCCATTGAGGAATGAATTTAACTAATTCAGGAAATTCTTTATGTACATTAATACAATCTACTATCTGCCATTTGTTGTCTTTATAGGTATATGCTAGTAGTGCTGATGGGTCATTCTTTTGATTTGCAGTATATGCAGGATCAATAACAAAGTTTACTGTAGCCTCATCCTTTCTATATCTATCAATCTTAAACCAATCTTTATGAATCATACCACTATCTAGTGGTGTTGGTGTTTGTTGTAGTTGCCCTGCATAACCATAAGTACCTAATGCACTCTTATAGTCATCTAATACCTCTTTACTAAATCTATCTTCCCAAAACAAGCCATTTTCTTTATTATAAAACTTTTCTAGTGATTTTGGTTTGATATTACCATCTTCATTTGTTGCAGGTATGCAAATGTGTTTATATTTTGTTCTTGTTTCCCTATCTAACAAGAAACCACTTAAATCTTCTTCATGCACTCTTTGCATAATTATAATCCTCACTCCAATATCTGCTTGATTCAATCTTGAGTAGAATGTTGTCCTATACCATTCATTAGCGTTTTCTCTTTCGGTTGCTGAGTTTGCCATTTGAGGTGATAGAGGGTCATCTACAATTAGGAAATCTCCACCCTGCCCTGTTACAGTACCACCAACAGATGTTGCTCTTCTCATTCCAATATGATTATTCTCATATCTCTCTTTTAAGTTTTGGTCTTTTTTAATGTGAAATACATCACCCCATCTTTTCTTAAACCAATCACTAAATATTATATCTCTTGATTTAGTTGCAAGTTCAATAGATAGTGTAGCAGAATAAGAAGAAGTAATGAATCTTAGTTTAGGAGATTTTATCCAAGCCCATACTGGAAACATAACAGTAACTATTAATGATTTCGTACTTCTAAAAGGTACATTAATAATTATATCTTTAGTTTTTGGCTTTTGTGCTATTATTCTCTCACATTCTTCTTGTAGAGTATCGCATATATATTTATGATGCCAATTAGTTGATAATGGTACTGCAGGTTCTACTACTATCCAAGCAGCCTTAAAGAACTCATAGAAACTCATCTCACATAGTTTCTTTTCAAGTGCGAACTTTAATAATTTTTTATTAGTCATCTAATTCAGTATAATCAATATCTTCTGCATCCTCAAGTCCTCTAATTTGATTTTTAATATCTTCAAGAGTTGCACCTTCATTTAGATTAATCTCAATCTTAGTATCTGTGTCTTTCTTAATTTCTGTTGATTGTAGTTTTGGCATAGCATAGTTCATTAGTTTTGCTATTGCATCTATATATGCTCTAGGGTCTTCATCAAACAATATATCTAATGCCATCTTAATCTTTACAGGCTGTCCTTCTAGTGCATAAGCAAGTGATTTACGAGTCATCTTAGCCACTTGTCTTGCCTCATTATTTTTAGGTTGTAGTGCTTTTGGAGTCTTATTATAGTTCTCATCTATCTTCCCAAGTTGAGGTCTTTTCTTCCTTGCCTCACTACCTAACTTCTTATTATCTTCTTTCATTATTATATGTTTCTATAAATATTGGTGTTTTTTCCCCAACATAACAATTTATTGTATTGTAGTAAAAAAATTCTTCTGCTTCTTGATAGTCCATACCATCTCTCAATAAAGAATCTATACATTTACCAATATCGTAAACAACTATTACCTCTCCATCTCTTTGGCAAGTTCCAATTATAGCATCATCAAAGCCATCAGCAATTAAGCAATCATTTTCTTCTAATATTTCTTTTATCATCTTTTATAGTTTTAGTTAATTTTTCGCAAGATACAAAAATTATTTAAACTGCTTTCCTAATTATTATATAAAATTGAACTTCCATTATTTAACATTATTGTAAATTGTAAGAAAACTATGCAAAACTATAATTTTAAACACCTACCTTCGTGCCTCTTATAAGAGTATATGTTATTCTTCTAATATACTTATAATCGCCACATCCTATAGTAAACATTATTGCTCATATCGCAAAGTATGTTACAACTTCCAAAATAAATGTTTATTCTACAAACATAGTATTTATAAAATTGAACTTGTATTCTGTGTGTGTGCGTTTGTGTGTCCAAAGAGAATATATACATTGGTTTACGGAATCTAAAAACAAAACCTTTTATTTATTCTTTCAACATCTTTTTACTAAAAAACTCTAAGAATTGAGCCAAAACAAACTAAAAACCTGTTTAAAGTTCTAATATCTTGATAAATAAGTGTTTATATTGATAAAATGTGTCTTTTTTTAGTGCAAAGTTGCGTATAAAGAGAAAATTTGCAGTCATATCATAACAAATCAAACTTAATATAATAAACAATAGTTAATAAATAACTAAGTATTTAAGCGTATTTAATAAAAAAAACACCTCGTAAAAGGTGCTTTAATTATTAGTATTTAGTTGCTTTAGTTATTCAATTAGTTTATAATTTACTATTGTTTTTAAAATGGTAGATCATCTATTAATGTATTTGTATTCCCTGCGGTGTCTAATTTATTAACTAAAGTAATTAATTTTTTTAAGTCGCCATTCATTAAAATACTATCATTATTAAATAGTTGCCTATTCTCAAATATTTTAATTAGTTTTTTTAATTCTTTTAATGTTTCTTTTTTCATTTTGTTTTGTTTTTTTAATTATATAATTTTATAGTTGTTTTTATTAATTGTAATAGTTAAAAGAGTGTTAAAGTTTAACATTCTAAAGGCTTTATTTTGCATATCGTATACAGGTAACAAATTATAATTTTGTGCCTTATAAGGTGCTGCTTTGCCTGTTTTACTCTTATACTTTTTGCCTAGTCTAGCCGTAAGCGTTCTAATAGTATTATCCTTTTTTATAAAGGTACTAGAAAAAATACGCCCGTTTGTTTCTCTTATTAGTTCTTTTGCTTGATCTGTTGTTATTGTTTTCATGTTTAAATGTTTTGTTAGCAGCCGCCAAAAAGCAGCGCTAAAATTAGTAAAAATGTTAGTTGTGTGTTACTCCAGTTAGTGAGTGGCAATTGTCCTCTACTCATAATATTTATTTTTAAATTTTCTTAATTCTTTTAATCTGTTTAATAGTTCTTTGTTGTTTAAAATTGCTAATTCGTGTATATTGTTTCTTTGGTTGCAATTTATTTTTTGTATTTCTTTTATCATTCTTTCTCTGTCCATTTTATTTTTTTAAGTTATTAATTATTTTTTATTAGTGATATACTAATCCGACCCTTTTATTGTCTGTAATAGCCTTTAAATCGTTATCAGATGCGTCTATATATCCAGCCGCTTTTAATAGTTCTTTGCTTTTGAATATTCGTGCGTGTCTGTCTTTAGTAGTATTAATCAAATTGTCTTTTTTAGATCCTTCACTAAATATAATTTTTAAATTTTTAGGCAATAACCAATTGTTATTGTTTTTTTTATTACGCTTAAAAAATGGTATACTTTTCGTATATGCGTAAAAAATAACATCTTTGTTATCGTTTGCAATTTGTACCCATTTATTAAGATATTCAATACTATAAAAATCACCGCTATCATGTATTCTGATATGTGTTGGTCGTTCTAGTATTATTGTTGCGTTCATCTTAGGAACAAATTGATCCGTTTTACTTAGTTCATATCTGTTATTAAGTCCCTTTATAACTGAAGGATAACGATAATTTCCTTTCTGAGCATAACAATACTTAATGCAATCTTTTGCGAATGGGCAAACTGTTTTCCCTGTAATTGTTTTGTATGCCGGTAAAGAAAAATTTAATACTCTCATATTGTTTTCTATGCTAGTCTTTTTTAGTTTTGCGTTTTGTGTCAATAGTTTCATTTTTTTATAGTTTTAAATTAATAGTTTGTTTTATTATATACTTTTTTAATACGTTCGTCATCTTCTTTTTTTATTTCCTCGTAACAACTTTCGCAAATATTCGTGTCTTCTGCAAAATATGTTTTTGACTCTTCAATGTCGCAAATATCACAATAATTTTTTTTAGGTTCGTGGTTGATTGGGTTGTTGGGGTCGTTCTGTATATATGTGTCCATTTTTTAAAGTGTTTGATTAATTAGTAATAATTCTCTATGATTAGAATAATGCTTAAAAAAGTAGCAGCAAAGAAACAAACTAATGCAATAGTATCTAAAATTTTATTCCTTTTAATTCTTTTTAATTCTGTTAAGTTTATAATATTATAATTTTGTATTTTATTTTTCTTAAAAAATTTTGTTGTTTCTTCTTCATTCAGAAAAAATTCTTTATTTGTTTTTAAATTTATTATTTTGTAGTTATTCATAATTTTAGTTTTTAATATTCGTTTGTAAAATAGTCGTATTTTTTGTGATAATATTCTGAGTTATTCATTACTCGCCAGAAGCCAAACAGATTAATCATTTTAAATAGTTTCATAGTTTTATAGTTTTTAGTTAATAGTTTTTAAATAGTTGATAAAATAGCGTTTACAATTGATCCAAAGAAGAACGCACTAAATAAAAAAGTTGTTATTAATTCAAGTTTTTCTGTTTTTGTGTTTTGTGTTTTTGTTTTCATAATTTTAGTTATTTAATTTTAGTTATTTAATTTTAATTGTTTAAGTCTTTTAAGTTCTATTAACTCGCTTAAATATTCTGCGTGTTTTTGTTTATCTGTTTTGTCGTGTCTGTTTGCTAGTTTTATAATTATGCAAGTGATTAATAAAATTGTTATTGTTGCCATTTTTTTTGTTTTTAAGTTATTCAGTTAATTATTATGATGCAAATATAACACACTTTTTAACAAATCAAACAATAATGTTAAAAAAGATTTATTTTTTTTTACTCTAGTAAAACGCACTTTTTTTAAATTTTTTTTAAAATGATCTATTTTTTATGCTCGTTTTTTGGTCGTTTTTTGGTGGTGGTGGTGAAAAAGTTGTTTTTATGTTGCTTTTGTTGGTTGGTTGGTTGGTGGTGGTTCGTTTGTTGGTTGTTTGGTTTCTTTTGTCTATATAATAG
>Ga0208919_1000348_pt1 | contig 33044 bp, 46 predicted proteins | sample 4_EtaG_FD_184076 | JGI IMG/M metagenome (GOLD analysis project Ga0208919, IMG submission 184076) | Marine viral communities from the Subarctic Pacific Ocean - 4_ETSP_OMZ_AT15127 metaG (SPAdes) (version 3) | ecosystem: Environmental > Aquatic > Marine > Oceanic | place: Pacific Ocean | collected...
TGCGTGAGATTATAGGTAACAAGCTAAAGAATCTTGCAGTAGAAATGGGTGAGGCTGCATCACTAGAAGAACAACAGAAACTACAAAGCCTAATACTTGCACTCTTAAACTTTAATGCTGGATTCAACAGCTACAACACACAACTACTTATTGATGGTGTATTCTATAAAGACAAAGGTATATATTTAGACAAAGACATACCAGACAATCAAAGAGGATTAAGAAACGGTTTAGCTAATGAAATACTACACAATAAACTAATGGACTTACAATGGCAGAAATAGAATATCAAGGAGTTAAAGTAGGTGGTAGTAAACTTCTTCTTGTTATACCATTATTAAGTATGATTGGTGGTGGTGCTTGGGCTGGATTTGAATTGTACAATGAGTTTAGAATTCTTAAAGCTACTGTTATGGAATACCAACCACCTGACATTACTGGTATACAAAAAGACATAGCTGTTATAGAAGAGACTTTAATAAGTGTAAGTGATTCAGTTGAACAAGCTAGAGACTACACTAGGTCTATAAAGAATGATTTAAAGGATGACTTGACTAGACAAGAAGCCTTAATGGAAAGATTAGAAGATAAAGTAAATGCCTCGCAAGATGAAATAGATGCGACCATTGACGTAGCTGGCGAAAGATTTGATGCCAGAAGAGATGCTCTTTATTCTGATACAGATAGGAAGATTAAAGAGTTAGAAGAAAGGCTCGGTAATAAACTACAGCGAGCATTAGATAACCCATTAGCAAATTAAGGAGAATAATATGCCATACGGACCTGGAACATACGGAAGTAAAAGAGGTAGACCACCTGTTAAAAAAACTGGTAAGAAAAAAGCACCGATGAGAAAAGGTAAAAAATAATGGCTAAGGATTCAAGATTAGCTAGAGCAGGTGTGTCTGGCTACAACAAACCAAAGCGTACACCTAGTCACAAAACTAAAAGCCACGTTGTTGTAGCCAAGGAAGGTGGTAAAGTTAAAACGATCAGGTTTGGACAACAAGGAGTTTCTGGTGACAGAACTGCTACTAAAAGGTCAGCATCATTTAAAGCAAGACACGCTAAAAATATAAAAAAAGGTAAGATGTCTGCTGCTTATTGGGCTAACAAGGTGAAGTGGTAATGGCTAGACGTGGGTTGTACGCAAACATAAATGCTAGAAAAAAAGCTGGCACAAGTAGAAGCAAAAAGAAATCTACTATCAGTAAGAAAGCCTATGCTAATATGAAAAGAGGATTCAAAAAGAAATGAATGATGAGCTTAATAGAATGCAATTACAATTAGACAAACACTCTGGGCAAATAGCAAAACTGTTTAGCAAGATTGATGACACTAATTTATGTATACAAAAAATTAACACCTCTTTACTTCAGATTAAATGGGGAGTGTTTGGTGCATTTGCTTGGTACATCATAGGACAAGTAGGGATTATAGAGGCAATGAGGTTAGCAATATGATAGCATTTTTAACAAACGTAGCACCAATAGCACTGGGCTTTGTGGCTAAGTTGTTTGCACTTAAGAGTCAAGCAGCAGCAGAAAATCAAAAGTTAATGATACAGAATTTGCAGGCACGCAACGATTCTATTAACCAAGCAAGAGACAGAGCAGACAAGGAAAGTCCTATGGCTGCACTTAACAGACGTGTAATTATATTTGTTATACTGGCTTTAATTATATTTACACAAGTAGCTCCAGTGTTCTTTAATGTACCAACAGTAATACCTAACACTATAGAAGGATTTAGTTTTTTTGGTATACAGTTTACACCAGACATAGTGGAGTATATAGAAATACAAGCTGGTTCAGTATTGAAGATGGATGAAATCTTTGGCTGGGCTACAATGATAATAGAGTTCTATTTTGGAGCTCAGTTGGCTAAAGGAAAATAATATGGCATTAGAATCAACAACATACATAGATGGGTTAGTAGCAACAAACCCTACAGGTACAGACCCAAGGAGTCAAGGAGATGACCACATAAGACTGGTTAAGTCAGCAGTGGCTGCTACTTTTCCTAACATTGCTGGTGCTGTAACAGCTACGCACACAGAGATAAATAAGATAGATGGCTATACTGGCACAACAGCAGAGTTAAACTACAATGATGTCCCAACTCTAGGCACGGTAGAAGCGTCAAGAACTGTGACTGCTGATGCTGTAGGAACAACAACCAATTTAAAGACCAAAAAGCAGACAGAAATTGTTAATGCGGTAGGTACAGTCAGTACCTCAACAGCAATTGATTTTTCATTAGGCAACGTAGTGACTGCTGTACTTGCAAGTGGTGGAGCGTTTACAATTACTAACGCACCAACATCTGGCATATACGGTAAGTTTAAATTAATACTAACTAACGGTGGTACAGTAGCAGACCCTTGGCCCAGTAGCGTTAAGTTTGCTGGTGGCACTACACCTACACTAACAACAAGCGGAATAGATATTCTTACACTTGAAACAATTGACAATGGTGCTAACTGGTATGCAGTTGTTGACGGACTAAATATGAGCTAGGAGATATAATGGCAAGAGGAAACCCTTTAGTAACACCTAGTATTTTTGATGAAGAATCTAACATAAGTTTAGGGAGTTTATATAAAAACACCAAAAACAAGATTGTTGATCAGGCAACTAAAAGAAAAGAAATTGATGCGTATATGAATGAAAGGGGAAGATACTTTTCAGACGCAGGTGTCTATGTTCCAGAGTTTGGTGAAGACCAGTATGGTGCTGGGGTAGGCTCTAGTGCTAGACACCAAGCAGCAGCGGCTAGCACAAGTGACTATCTTGCAAACTTGCTTGACTATACACCATTTAGACCAATCAGTGGATTTATGGGAGATGTTGGTTCTTTCGGTGCTGGTGCATTACAAGAAGTAAAAGGAAGTCTTTTTGATTATGGTAAGTCTATTGCTGATGGCAACATAGACAACAATTATCTAGGTGCTTTTGCACAAGATATGAAAGACAATTTTGTAGGAAGTTTTTTAACTCCTAGATACACTGGATATATGGATGTTGTTGATAAAGTATATAAAAGACCCACTGCTATTGCAGAAGCTATGATTGCAAACGGACCAACAGCAAAACAAATAAATGATTCTCTTGCTATGGATAGCCAGTTAATGCAGCAAACAGTAGGGGATTTTTCAAAACCTACAGTAGTGACTCCTACAACTCCACCACCGCCACCAACACCTACTCAAAGAAATGTAACTAAATTTAGCCCTACTAGGTCAACAGCTATTAAAGGTGGTAGAGGTGGCAGAGGAAATGTAGGTGGAAACAGTATGAAAGCTGGAAGCAGTAGAAATTATGGAGTTACTGGAAGACGCGTAGTAGGAGGAAGATAGTGGCACAGACTCAAGTAACAGTATTAAACCCTAATGGAATTAATAAGGATATGAGTCCTTATGAGTCACCACAAGACAAGTGGTCTGATGGTAACAACGTAGAGTTTGATAACAACAAAACAGTTAAAGTTTTGGGAAACCAACAAGTGTTTGGCACACCAACAGGAGCACCTTATTGGCTAATGCCTTTTGACACAATAAGCACGAACTCTTGGATATATCCTACTTTAACTAAGATATACAGAGTACACACATCTGGTGCGACTACCACACATACAGATATAACTAGAACATCTGGCGGTGACTATTCAGCTACTGCTGGCACGGGCTGGAATGGTGGTGTCTTAGGTGGTGTTGCTATTATCAATAATGGTGTAGACAATCCGCAGTTTATGGGCACAGCTAACACTGCTAAATTTGCAGACCTAACTAACTGGCCCAGCAACACAACTTGCACAGTTATAAGACCTTTTAAAAGATTTTTAGTTGCACTGGATATAACAGAGTCTAGCACAAGATACCCATTCAGAGTTAAATGGTCACATCCAGCAGAGGGTGGCACAATTCCTACAACTTGGAATCCAGCAGATGCAACTAAAGATGCTGGCTATGTAGATTTATCTCAGACAAAAGGATTTGTAATTGATTGTTTGCCACTAGGTGACGTAAACATTATCTATAAAGAAGATTCTATTTGGTCTATGGCATTTGAGGGAGGACAGTCTATATTTGGATTTAGGCAACTCTTTGATGACGTTGGTATCTTAGGCAGGCACTGTGCAAAAAGTTTCAATAACAAGCATTTTGTGGTCTCTGAGGATGATGTATACATACACGATGGTCAAACTAAAGAGTCAATTGTAGACACACAGATTAGAGATGAGTTATTTAACTCTATGCACCCAGATTACAAGACAAGAACATTTGTAGCTGCGAATAGAGAAAAGAATGAAATGTGGGTTTGTTTTGTATCTAACACGAACGACACTAACGCCTTTGCAGACACAGCTTATGTGTATAATTGGAGAAACAACAGTTGGTCTAAAAGAGATTTGCCATATGCTAGCTACGTTGACTGGGGTGTGGTTGAATTTGACTCTACTACAGATTGGTCAGAGTCTGGTGAGTGGGATACTGACAGTGAGTCTTGGAACTCACCACTAAAACCATCACTTCTTATAGCATCTGCTGCAAACACTAAGTTGTACATATTAGGAAGTAACCAAAATGCTGGCACTAGCTTTAGAGCGTTTGTAGAAAAAGACAATATGCATCTAGGAATTAGCTCTACAAAATCTGTAATGAAAATTGTGCCTAGGCTAAGTGGCACCGGTGCTGTAGATTTCTATGTAGGTACAGAAATGAGGGCACACGAAGGCACAACTTGGAAAGGGCCTTATGCATTCACACCTGGAACACACTCAGAGATACCAGTCAGAGCTACTGGAAACTACATAGGGATCAGGGCTGAATCTACAGATGACAAGACTTGGGCTATAGATAATGTAGAAATACACTGGAAACCAACTGGCAGTAGAGGTGTTGGGGTATGAGTATAAGGTACACTAAGTCACCTGTGCCAGTCAACCCAGAAGATATATCTGGTTATTTGCAGTCAGAGCTAGATAAACTGTCTGGAATTATTAGCAACATAGCTGATGGTCATTTTGACACGTCTAATGTTGCACCTTCTAAGCCAAGAGCTGGTGACATAAGATATGCTGATGGCACAAACTGGAATCCAGGTAGCGGTGAAGGTGTGTATGTGTATCTATCTACAGGAGCGTGGAGTAAACTTTGATTGAAGGGATAAAGGGAGAGAGTGTAGAGGTCTGGTGGCCGCTCGTTGAAGAATACTTGATTACAGCCCTTAAGTATGGTTTAGGGGAGTACAGTATAGGTGACATAAAAAGTGCTTGTATATCAAAGAATATGCAACTCTGGGTAAAAATAGGAAAAGAAGCAAAGGGTGCTTTTGTTACAAAGATAGCAAGATACCCACAAAAGAATTTACTTGTAGTTATCTTATTAGGTGGCGATGAGTTTCAAGAATGGAGAGATGAAGCAGATGCAGTCTTAAATGCATTTGGAAAGCAACATAACTGTGAGTATGTAGAACTATTTGGTCGTAAAGGCTGGGGAAAAATGCTCAAGGATATAGATTATAAAGAAGTAACACGACTATTCGCAAAGGAGATAAGATAATGTCAAAGAGTCCAGAAACATCAACAGTCAACGCAGACCCTTGGGATGTTGCCTCCCCTTATATGGAGGCTGGCTTTAAAGAAGCCAAGAATTTATACAACAACTACACCCCAGAATATTACAGTGGTCAGACGCAGGCTGGATTTACACCTGATCAACAAACAGCACAGCAAGGCATAAGAGACTTTGCAACACAAGGTGCACCAAGTATTATGAACCCAGCTATGAGTGCATACCAGCAGGGTGTGGGCTCAAGTATGTTAGATGTGGCTAACAATCCATATGTAAACGATATGGCACAAGCTGCAGCAGATAGGGCTATGGGCGGTGTATATGATAATCTTGCAGATATAAGGGGTGGTGCAATAATGTCTGGTGGATATGGTGGCGGAAGGCAAGGCATAGCAGAAGGCAACGCAATTGCTGGTGCCGCAGACTCAGCCAACCAAGCAGCGGCACAGATATACTCTAATGCATATGGTCAAGGATTGGGACACCAGAGAGCTACGTTAGGTATGACTGGTGGTCTTATGAATGCTGGCTTTAGTCCATATAGTGCACTGGGTGCTTCTGGTGGACAACAACAAGCCAGAGAACAAGCACTGATACAAGATGCTATGGCTCAACAAAACTTTGAGCAGAATATGCCATACACAAAACTTAATCAATACCAGTCTGGCATTACTGGATTTAGTCCTTTAGTAGGCAACGCTGGACAGATGGTAACAACCACACCTGGAAACACTATGATGAGTAACATAGGCGGTTTAGCACAAGCATACTCACTTTTACGATAAGGAGATAATATGCCATTTGGTATACCAACAGACACTAGTTCATTAACTAGTGGATTATTAAATTTCAAAGACAACTTAGTACAGGCTTGGCACGATACTGCAGAGCCTGGACAGCCTGGATACATAGCTCCTATGGAGCAGATAAATAGTGCTGGCGTTACTGTTGGTGATGGCACTAGACAAATGACAGCACCTACGGTGTTTGGCTCACCGCCCGAAACTGGCATACCAGATATGTTTAGACCGAAACCTAGTCTACCATACAACTCTGATTTGCCTATGCAGAATACAACAGTTTATGGACCACAAAATTTTAACAGTGGACTAGACCCGTTTAACCAACCAAGTAATTATTCACCTAGTGTGTTTGACCCTACTGTACAAATTAACCCAGCAGGTGTAACTTCAGATGATGGTATGATGACAGAGCCAGCTATGTACCTATATCCAGGAGAAGAAATAGGAATTGATGGTGTGCCTTACAGACCAGATGCTGGACAAACAAACCCAGCCTATAGCTACGAGCCAAATCAAGGTGGTGGCAGTGCTGCTGGATACACCCCATCTGTTCCAGAGGTTATGCTGTCACAAGACTTAAGCCAGAGACCTTTATCTGGAACTATGTATGCACCTGATCTTTCAGCTTACAACGATTCATCTTTGTTTAACTACACTGGACCTGGCGGGGTTGATGGTTACACATATGGTCAAGGGTTAAGAACTGATGGTGCTGACTACAGTATATTTGGTAGCCCAACAGATGTAGCTAACCCATACTATGAGGGACAGTTTGCTCCAGAGCCAGTAGGCCCAGCAGATGGTGCTATTAATATGAACCCAGTCCAACTACCTGATGGATTGCCTCAAATAGAAACAAGTGCTGATGTTAGTATGCCTGCATTTAATGGTCTCGTACCCAGACCACCTAACTCTGCTGGAGATTTAACATATCAACAAACCATAGATGAGATGGGAATATTTGGACCAAACAACCCTCCACCTAGCACTATGTTTCCTAGTCCAAATGACTCAGAGCCTTCTTTATTCTTAACTCCAGAGCAACAAGCTATACTAGCAGACCAAGATAGAATGCAACAAGGTCAGATAGGAAGTATGCCATATGCTCCAGCTATGGATGACACTGCTGATGTTGAGCTAGGTATGCAAGGACCACCTCCAAGACCAACAGCACAGCAGTATATGGATATGGCACAAGATATGGCAGACCAGATGGCAATAAACCTAACCCCAGAAGAACTTAGAGACGGTTTATTTATTGAGCCACAGTTTAGAGTAGATGAAAATGGTCAGCTTATAGGCAAAATGGGAATACCAGATGCGTTCTTGCAGGACAAAACTCCTATACCTTCTGAGTATAGTTTATTTATGGATGAGGCACAGTTTGACCCAGACAATATGTTTGCAGAGCCAAGTGAAGCCGAGCTTCCTTTGTGGCAAGACAAGGATGGTTATTATTTTCCACTATCTGACGATATGGGATTAGGTGAGCCATTCATACCAACAGATAACCTAGAGCCAGCAAGTGACCCTCTTGTACAAATCTATGATGACATAGCAAAGTTCCAAAACAAGACAAAAGCTGAAGAACAATACAAAGATGTCATAGTTGAAACAGCAGATTTTATGGAAGCAAGAGACGCTCTAATAGAAAAACAAGTAAACGAAGCTAGGGCTGAGATTCAAGATGCTGCAAGAAGACCAGTCTACACACCTAGACCAGCACCTGCACCAGCACCTAGACCTGTTGCTCCATCAGGAGGATACAGTACAGGAAATTTAAACAATAGTTTTTCAACACGCAGAGATGTTAGAAATCTTTTTGCTTAGGAAAAAAAATATGAATTATAAATTTAAAGGAGAAAGATAATGCCTTGTATGATGAATGGAAGACCAGTGCCTGGAGCCAAGGGTTCTTGCCCAGCAGGTAGCACTTGGTCAGAAACTGCTGGAGATGGCGAGTTTCAATTTGCTGATGTTGGTGACTTCTTAAAAAGAAGATACACCGATAAAGATACTGGTGATTTAAGAGCTGGAACAGCAGCTATGGATGCTTTGATATTTGTCCCAGGTGTGGGCTGGATGGCTAGAGGTGCAATGACTGCTGGCAAAGTAGGGGCTACTGGAATTGGAAAGCTGATTAATGCAATGACAAGAACCAAAACAAAAGCAATTCCAGAAGTAAGAGGAAGTGCAACAGTTCCTAATCTTAATGTTCCTTTTGTATCTAACAAAACTAAACCACACTTTATAATAGGAAAAGATGGAAGACCAATTAAAGTAGACACTCCAGCAATTAAACCTGGCACTCCTTTAAGACCTGTTGGCAATAGGACAATTGACACTGGAGTTAAAACACCAGGAATACCAGCAGGAACTAAATTTTCTCTTCCAAAGACAAGCCTGGTTGCTGGCAGTGGACTGGCAATAAACGAGCAGTTTAATCCATTAACTGAGGCTGGCAAAGAAAACAAAAGGCTAAGAGATGAAAGAGCAGCAGAACTTAAAACACAAACACAAAATCGTGATGCTGAAATTCAGAACCAAGCTAACTTAGAAGCTGACAAAGCAGAGGCTGAGAGAAAAAGAGTTGCTAACCTAGGTTTCTTTGATAGAATGAAAGAGCCTGGATACTGGGACACATCTATCAGTGGGTTTAAGGGTGATGACAGACTAAACAGATTAGGTCAGTTGCTGTACTTCTATGGCTTGCCACCTTCTGGCAGAGCAAAGGCTAAGAACCCAGCAGAAACTTGGGCTAAGATGTCTGCTGATGCAGCCACTATTGCATCTAAGAATGCTGGTGATAGTGCATTCAGTAAGATAGGAGACAAGACACTACAAGGCTCAATAGCAGATTTAGTCAAGAGCGACTATGGAAACACTTGGATTCCTGGTGACGTTATGTTTGGTGATAAGCTAGGAAAAAAAGACCTTGAAGCAGTGACTGGAAGAATAGCAGTCCTGATCAACCAGATATCAAGACAACCTGGAATGTCTACTATGTCCTTACAACAGCTTTATGAATTAGCTAAGATGGAATACGAGAAAGAAAGGAACATTTAACATATGGCAACACCATACGAAGAAGATGAGTACATAAAAAGACTCAGTGCTATGCAAGCATCTATGCCCCAGTTCAAGTCTATGCAGGCTACTGGTGCTGGTGCACTTGCAAATATGGCTGGACTGGATAGTGCGGCCTTTGATACTTACAGAGACATTCAAGATAAAGCACTTCAAGGATTTAGCTACAAGCAACCTGGTAGATTATTTAAAGCAGAGGATAAGGTAGAGTGGTGGAAAGAAAGAGCAGCACTTAACTCTATGAATACTATTGTACCTATGATGGGCTTTGCTATTGGTAATGTAATGAAAGCAATACCAAACCCTATCGCCAAAGCTATGGGTAGTGCAGTGAACTGGGCTACTATGGCTACTGCATACAATATGAATCTTGCTGACACTTTAGAGGAACACGAGAGAGCAGCTGGAAGACCACTGACAGACTCAGAACAAAAGAAAGCAGCTCTTGTCAGCATAGGTGTTACTGCATTAGATGTCATTGCTCCTGTTAAAGGTGCAAGTGCCACGTCTCAATTGCTAACTAAATCTTTTGGTACTGGTGGTGTAAAAACAGCCAGACAATCTCTACAGAAACTTGTAAATACAAACAGAGACAGTCTTGTTAAACAGATAGGCAAGGGTGCTGGCTTTACTGGTCAGCTAGTGGGCACAGAGATGCTGACAGAGGCTGGTCAAAAAGGATTGCAGATAGGTACAAGTGCAACACCAGAGAGACTAGGCACATCAGAAGGTATGCAAGATATGTTTGAGGAAGCTATTATTGCTGGTCCTACTGTAGGTGCTGTTGGTATTCCTGGTGCAGTTGGTCAAGCAACAGCCAATAACAGAGACTTGAGCACAGCTCGTAGGCTTGCTAAAGATTTTAACTCAGAGCAAGTTAGTCTTGAGTCACCAGATAGCACAAAAGAAATAGACCCTAGCAAGCTCATAGATATACCAGAAGGTAAAGGATTTGAGTCTGAGTTCAAACTGCTAGCCAAGAAAGGTGACGCACTGCTTGAGCGTAGCACTGGAGTTAGCTTAGAGAAAGCAGCTAAAGGGCTAGCTGGTGGTGTGGCATTTAAAGGCACTAACCCTATCAAAGAGATACGAGATAGAGCTAAGTCTGGAGCACAGTGGCACTCAGCAAACAACATACTACAAATGTTTCAGCCAGTTGAGACAGCAAGCGGTGAGCAAGGTGCAAGAACTAACTTCTTTAGCTTGAAAGAAACTAAGACTGGTGAGTATCTTAAGGATGTAGTGAACATAATAAACAAGTACGCTAACCTAAAGCCAGGTGTTGGTTATATGGGTAAAACATTTGACAGCGACTTAGGCAACTACATCCTAGCAAAACTTAGCCCGCAAAAGAGAGGCACGTTTCCTTTGCCACAAGAGTTTGCTGGAATGCAGTTAGAGATTGATGCAGACATAGCACAGATAAGAAAAAAATTAGACAAGGCACACTCTGACTTAAACGCTTCTGGTGTTAATGTTGCATATGTAAAAGATTATTTAACCAACCCAATAAGCAAAGAGTCAGTCACAGCAAACAGAGATGGATTTGTAGAGAGTCTTGTTGAGTCTAGTGAGCGTGCATACAACAACGCATCTGAATTAGGTCCTACTAAAGTTAAGAAGCTAAGTCCAGAACAAGCAGAGGCAATAGCTGACAGCATTATCAATGGATATGATGAGTCAGTTAGGGTTGACAGAGACACAGACACTGGTCGATCAGGTCTGGGTAGACAGAACTTTGAGAAATCTAGAAGTGCTGCTTGGGAATTCTTGGATGAAGTATCACAAGAGAAAGGTCACGGTTCTTTTAGAGAGTCTAGTGTTGAGAAGGTTCTTACAGAGTATCTTCAAAAGGCAGCCACTCGTGTTGCATCTGCTAAGACTTTTGGAAAAGATGCAAGCAAGCTAAAGCAAGAGCTGTACAATCTTAAGAAGAATGGTGACATCACACAAAAAGAAGTGGACAGAGCATACGACTTGTATGACGCATCACATAATGTATACAAGAAAGATGCTAACCCAACAGGATTGGCCGCATCTAAAGTGGCTACGACTGTAGGTGCTGTAACTCACTTAGGACTAGCAACGCTGTCATCACTGTCAGAACTTGCTTGGATAGGTGAGAGAGCTGGCTTTGGTAATATGCTACTGACTCTACCTAAAGCTCTAGCCTATACTGCTGATGGACTCAAGCGTGGTGCTAGAGGTAAATACATAGAGCCTGGTGAGAGTGCAACAGCTATGGCTACACTAGGATTCAATCTAGACCCAAGGGTTAATGAAAGACTAGACCAGATATTCTCAACAGATACCAATGCTGTACTTAGTCTGTACTTCAGAAGCCCGTTAGGTGGTATGCTCACACAGTGGACAAACTTTAATAGAAACTGGGCAGCACAAGCTATGATGATGAACATCAACAGAAGAGCTAACAGCCTAATAGCTGGTGACATATCAGACATAGATAGACGTAGACTTATGAGTGAGCTTAAAGAAAACGGTCTGACTATGGATGATTTCAACCTGATCGCTAATGCATTTAGGAATGAGGATGGTAAGGTCAGAATAGATATAACAAGAGATGACATACTAGATACTGTAGTAAAAACAGAGACTAATCTAGTAGCTCCAGCTAACAAAAAGAAAAAGAAAGAAGCTGACATCAGAGAACAAGATGTAACTATAAGAGATATGCTAGTGCCTTGGATGCACAAGGTAGTAGATGATGTAGTTGTACACCCCAAAGCAAACAACAAACCACTATGGATGTCTGACCCTAGGCTAGCTATTTTTGCACAGCTTAAGACATTCCCAGTTGTATTTGGAAACACTGTGGTTAAAAGATTACTAAGGAAAATGAATCCTAAACAATGCAACCCAGACTATGGTGCTGCTGTTGGTGTGGTGGGTGCAATTGCATTTGCTTACGCTGCTGTTTATTTTGGCGAGATGATGAAGGATGCTATCAAAAGCAAAGACTTTGAAGACCCTACATTTAAAGAGACTCTAGATAGAATGGGACTGCTTGGACCAGTAGGTATGCTTGGTGGTGCGGGAAGGTTTGGTGAGAGTGCTACTACTGCAATAGGTGGTACAGCAGTTGGATTTGTAGACAGAGCTTACAAAGATTTCTTAACACCTATCTGGACTGCTGACGAAGGTGGCTTAGAGGATGATTCTCCAATGGAAAACTTAGGGGAATGGTTATCAGAGACACTGAATGGTTCTCTTGGTGCAGTAGGAATATACTTTAAACCATTTGGAGGTGACGAATAATGGCTTGCGGAACAGAGATAGTACCTGGATACAAAGCGTTTGACCAAGTAATCAGTAAGAATGTTACTAACCCAGGGCTAGAGGCAAAGATGAATCAGCTACTAGCCAAGGCTGAGAAAAAAACTAAGAAGAAGCAGAAGTAGATATATAACCTACTCTTTTGTTTATGTATTTCTGGCTACCAAAGTCAGTCTTTGCTGGCATACGTCTATCTTCCCAGCCAAAGTCATAGCCTTTCTCCCTTAGATTGCTTATATTAAATACATACTCACCTTCTGGTGTAGATATTATGTATAAAAATTCCTTTCCACTCTCGTCAGCCTGATCTAGGTTGGCTGTATACTTCTTGTGTTCTATTAGTTGTGTGTCGTAGTGCTTTCTTCTGCACTTAAACTCAATTACATACTCATCACTATACCCATCAAATGTACAGAACTCATCTGTAGTTGCTGTAATTGATGTGCCTAGCTTATCAACAGCTATCCACTGCAATTCTTCTTGAGTCATAGCTCTTCTCCTTTTATCTCAACAACAACATAGTTGTCATCTTCTATGCCACCAAACTTAGTATTGATTTCACCAACATAATCATAGTCATCATCTTTTATTACTCCACCTTTAACTAATGCATCCATAAGAAACTTGTGCATAGGAAACGTGTAGTTGTCTAAATCTTTTTTTCTTTTGTTCTTGAAGTACAGTGTGTATGAAGGTGTTATCTTCTTGTATTTAGGTAGGGTCTTTACAAACTCTTTGACTACTTCATAGTAATCATCCTTGCATTTGCCTTTGGCAAAAGGATGTAAGTGTATAAAGACATTAAGACTAAGCAAGTTTGTTTTTTTCTTGTCTCCTCTGCCCTTAGAATATGTAGGCATAGGCAAGATACCCTTGCTTATCATTTGATGTCCTCTTCTTTGAGTATCTCTTCTATCTGTTTCTCAATAAACCAGCGTGCTTTTCTTAAGTCATCTAGTCTACCTTGACCAAGATGTTTGTGCTCCCAGCGACACAAATACTTACACGCACTTGCGGTTAGGTAGCTCATTTTTTGGTCTAATATAAAATCTATTACTTCTATCTTTCCCTTCTGATAATGTGAAGGGTTTATTTTGTCCAGTCCCTTTTCCATAATTCCCTCGGCTTGGTTGTTTTCTTTTTCTTGAGTTCTTGGTAGAGTCTAGCAGTCCTGTCCATTTGAACAAGACCGCCAGAGTTTTTAGGCTTAGTCCTTGAGCTCATCGACTATGTCTTTGTCGAGTAGCTTCCAGATAATAACAGCAGCAATGATGCCTGCTAGTCCACCGTTTCCTAAAGTCCATACTATACCCAGTATAGAACCAATTACATCTCCAGTTAGGAAAGCTACCTTTGGTCCAAAGATAACTTGTAATATAATTGATAGGCTGATTAACTTGATGCCAACATCTATTGCACCATCAGCACCGTTCTTTATTTTCTCTAACATATTAACTCCTTTATTATTTTAATTGGCTATATAAGCCACCCTTTTCTAAGAGCATTTAACCATATGACAACATAGATTAAACACCCTGTAGAAACCATCGCTGCTACAAAGTAAGCAGTATAAACAATTGCTTTCAGTATCTTCATACTTTCCACCCTACACATAGTGTTGTATCAACTGGTGCATTACATCGTAGCTGTTCCATTTTTTCTTCAAACATACTGCATCCAGTTAATGTAATAACTATAACTTGCAAGACTATTATTAATATAAATGTATTCATTCTACATCTCTCTCCTCCTCAACTAAATCTACTAATTCACATACACTACCAGTACAGGCTAGTGTCTTAGTACCCACTGTTGAGTCTGTTAATTCATATTTGCTAATCAAGTCCCAGTCTACAGACTTTGGCATTTTCTTAGCAAGCTCTGTGTACTGCTCTTTAGTACAATCTTCATAAGGTGCTTGTTGGTATGTGTGGTCTGAGTGTGGTAAGAAACTAACACCACTGACCTCATCGAAATGTTTATACACCCACGCACCTACTTCCATCCATTCGTGTTCTCTAACACTAATGGTTACACTAGGCTTGTGCTCACAATAGTATCTCTGATATGTAAGCCACAACTCTAGTTGTTCAATAGCTGTTCTTTCGTTCCTAGTCACAGCACCTTTGGGTGCTTTCATAGGGAATGTAAAGACCTTGACACTATTAGGTTTCATAACATCAGCCTCACAAGGGATGCCCTGATCTTCCATAAGTTGTGCTATTGGGTCTTTGGCATCTGCTCTTACTCTTCTAAAGTAATAGTCGTTGTGTCTAGTGTGTATGCCACTAGCACTGTCAACTAGCTGGCTGACTGTACCACTGGGTTTAATTGCTGTGGTTGCAGTAGCCTGGTTAATGCCTAATGCAGCAGACCATTTCTTGTTAGTAGTTACTGTCTGCTTTTTGAGTTCAATCAAGAAGTCAGGCAAAGACTTTTTACCGTGGTGTCCTCTGCTTGCACTTCCATTCATAAAAGAGTTGTCCATTATACCAGTTAATGAAACTCCCAAGAGAGATTCTTCTTCTGTATTGTGTATCCATTTAGGTCTTAATCGTTTGATATTTGTCAGTGACGCTTGGAACGTACCTAGTATGGTAGCCAACCTTACCTTTCTTAAAATGTCCTCTTGTTTGTCCTCTGCTCTCACCACCACTTCAGTTAGATTACAGAACTGTCCATCTCTTAAGATGATTTCACTACAAGGATTGCATCCAAAGTCGTGCTCAACATCACGTCTGCCAATAGAGGCTACTTGTTTCTTTGCTGCTTCTCTATTAAAGATACCACGCTCACCAGACTTGGACTCATACAGTGACAGCCATTCTTTCATAAAGATTCCTATGTCTGGCTTCTCTGTGTAGCACACACTGTTGTTACTCAGTGCCATCTCTGGTGTATCAGACCACCACTGACCAGACTTAGCATTACGCATACGCTCATCAGTTAGATTAGATAGTGAGATCAGGGCACTACGTCTAACACCGCCTACTACAACTACCTCTGCTATCTTGCACATCATACGATGGCACTCATAGCTGGTCAGCTTGCGACCTACTGCATCTTTAAATAGGTTAGTAGCAAAGTTAAATAAATCTAGTAGTGGCTCTGGTCCACTGGCTCTGCCACCAAACGTAGATAGCCTGGCACCTTTAGGTCTTACCCTAGAGAAGTCCCACTTAGGCATCTCACCGTTATACAAATAGTTAATTAGTTTTCTGAATGCAGACTGCCATCCTTCCTTGCTGTCTTGCACTACTACAATGTCATCAACATCAATCATTTCTTCTGGCACTTCTGGTAGCTTGTTCGTGTGCTGTCTCTCTACGCTGAACCCTACACCAGTACCGTGCATAAGCACATACAAACACTCATCGAATGCTTTAGTGTGGTCAACACTAAGATAAGCACAGTTGTATCCAGCTATGTTGTTATCTTTCAGTGCCTTACCCGCAGTCATTAGTGCTCTCATACTAGGCATAACATCTAAGTTAAGCACAGCTTCTTCAAGAAGTTTCCTAGTCTTAGGGGTTAGCTCGCCCTCAGTGTTTTCTTTTAGGTGCTCCTCCATAAAGTCAAAGTACCTTGCTACAGTTTCTTTCCACGTCTCTCGCCTATTCTTTTCAGGCAGCCACCTTGCATATCTGCTTAGTGCTATAAAGTTTTGGTAATCATTTGGTAATGTATTCACTTTTTATCTCCTTCATCAATTGGTTCTATCTCTATGTCAACCATACGTTCACCGTTGTCATCTAGATAGTCTTTATATTTTAATCGACCAGTTCTGTGCATCAACACAGCATCGGTAATTCCTTTTTCATATGCTTGTTTGTGTGTAAAGTAAATACCTACAGCACCAAGCAATATAAAAGCTACACTCAGACTTATGTAGTCCACTAATAACTCTCCTCAAATTCCTCCAGAAATCTATCTTGCTTTTCTATCAGTCTCTTTTCAAAAGCATCTAATAGTTCATCGGGTTCTATTTCTAATTCATCACAGATTAGGCACACATCATATGTTGCAGCGATGTATGCCTTTAGCTCTGGTAGTTGTTTTGTTATCAAAAGTCAGCTCCATTAGTAACATAATAATTAGTTATCTTACCAGATGGAATAGGTCTTGCTTCCAGACTACCAAAGCAATCTTCCTTAAACCCACAGAATGCACACGTCATACATAGCTTCTCTTCTGTCTTGGCTTTGTTCCAAGTTGTAGCGTTAGCTAATCGCATAGGTGGTGTGTCTGATTCCATCTTGGCTTTTAAGTCAACAACAAATGTATCTATGTCTTGTTCCAATGGTTGTTCACATAGCTTGAGTGTTGACTTGTTCTTGTTGAAAGCTAGGAAGTATCCTTTCTTTCTATTGTCTGCTTTACCATAGGCAGATAGCTGTTTGATGTAGCCAAAAGTATCATCAGTGAGCCCAGTCTCTTGGAACTTATTGTCCCAGGACCAAGCACTTGCTGTCTTAATATCTACTAGCTCACCATCAATCGTACAATCCTGGCTACCGTCTACACCTTCTAGTGTGTGCTTCTTTTGTTGGTCTTCTACTGTGTGTCCAGACAGCTTAAGCAAAGCGATCAGGACTGCTTCTAGTATGTGACCTTGCAAGAAGGTAAGGTAAACTTCACCACTTATTTGTTCTGGTGTGTAACCGTGGTAGTTGTACCACTGTGCTCTTTCACATTTGCCTAGGGATGACATCCGTAAGTTACGATTGTCTTCTCTTGGTTTGAAAGCATCTTTAATTGCTTCTTCTACCTCTCGACCAGCTTGCATAGCTATCGAGCTCAAGTCTCCAGAATAATCTTTTGACTTCATTACATCATATACATCTTGTACTACTGTATTTATAGACTTCATCGTCTACTCCTCTCTTATTAAAATTTATTTTTGTAACGCGTTACAATTTTAGTGTGTTTCATCCCAGCTCTTGCCAACCTTGTACTCACCAGTGATTGGACAGTTTAGTTTATAGTAGTCTGTTGTCTCTTCCATAGCTTGGACAACCAGCTTGCCAATAACCTCTGCATCTGTGGGGTCACACTCTATCTGTATCTCATCGTGTATCACACCCAACTGCTTGTAATCAAACTGATAAGCAAGTGAATGGAATATAACCCAAGCCCTCTTAGCTATGATAGAACCAGCACTTTGAAGTAAAAAGTTAAGTGCTGAGTGTGGGCTACGAACATACACTCTACGACCATCAAGTGTCCTGATCCAGCCCTTCTTTGACGCGTGCTCTATCTTCTTTCTAAGCACAGCCAACGCTGGGGTATTGGATAAGAACTGCTGTTTAATCTTTCTGCCTAGCTTCATACCACCACCACATATCTTTCCTATCAGCTCATCACCACCACCATATAGGTAGGCATAGATGAAACGCTTTGACTCATCTCTGGTGCTCAGACCCGCAGCCTTTTGATTAGCTGTGTGTATGTCACCACTTAATATCTCTTCAGTATACCCTGGGTCTTTCATATAATGTGCTAAACATCTCAACTCAAGTCCAGATAAATCAGCTCCAACAATTACCTTGCCATCTGGCACAGTAAACAAACCACGCATCTGCTTGCCATACTCTTTGTTGCTTGCTGTTACTTGCTGTAAGTTAGGGTTGCTACTAGACATACGGTGTGTGACAGTGCCCATAGTGTGGACTCTGCTATGTATTCTTCTAGTATCGTAGTTGTACTCATCAACCCAACTACTCACTTGGCTCTGCCTTTTCTGCAACATAAGATACCTAGCTATAATCTTAGCTTCGGGTATGTCCACATCCTTGAGTGTTGACTCATCAACCTTCGGCATACCAGTCTCAGTAAATACACTAGGCTTCCATCCATAATGCATAAGGTGTCTGCCTACTTGCTGTCTACTGCCCAGATTTAACTCTGGATAAGTCCAGTATCCGTAGTCACCATCATCATTAGTGTGACACTCCAGGTCCACCTCTGTCTGATAGTGCTTAGTTCTCTGTCCTCTCTTAGTAAACCTATTCTTGACTGGTGTCTTGCTCTGCCATACTGGTAGTGGTACAAAAGTTTTGTGCACCTCCTCCTCTGCAAGTCTCAAGTCATCATTGATTTCAACCAACAAATCAATAGCACCTTTAATATCAAAGAACCATCCAGTCTTTTCTTGAAGTGAACAGTGCTTCTTAGTTTGATACTCCAACTCTTTAGCATCCTCACTCAAGTTGCTGTTCACCAAATACTTATACAATTTAGTAGTCACCTTGGTATCTCTGATGCAATACTCTAGCATCTCATCTGACATTTTAGACCAATCGCTGTGGTCTCCCTTCTCAAAGCCGAGTCTATCTCCCCAGGCTGCAAGTGAATGACCACCGTCTAGTCTTGGTTTGTATAGCTGGCTCATCACCATTGTGTCTTCTATCTTGACACCACTAAAGTCTACATCAAGCAGTCTCTTTAACACTGGCACATCAAAAGCTATGCCATTATGAAAGATCAGGCAGTCAGCTTCTCTCTGCACCCAGTCTTTGAACAACTCAAGGCAAGAGCCAGCAAACGTAGTCACCTCATCTGTATCTATATTGTGGACAGAGATGCACCATACAACAGTAGCATCTATGCCATCCGTTTCTATGTCACAACTAAAAGTCTGCATCATCATCTCCCATAAGTGGTGAGTGTCCCTTCTCTAATCTTCCAGTCTTGCCATTGAAGTATGCCCATCCAGCCTCACCAGTCTGACCAGTTCTTCTCATCTTGGGCACACGAATGCGGGTTGCATTTCTCTCGTAGTCATCCTCTGCCAGTTTGTCTCTTGAGAATAGTATGTTGGTATGGCACGCTTGTGGTATAGCACCACTGCCCTTGACATCATACTCACTTATCTTATGTGGGTGACTACCATCATCGGGCTTCCTTGTATGTGTGCTTAGTATCACAGTAGCCTTGGTCTCCTTACATAGCTTGATAAACCTATCCATCACCTCTTCAATATTCTCATTGGAAAGGTTCTTGATAGCTGTATGTAATGGGTCAACCAGGATTACAGAACAGCCCAGTCCCTTGACAAAGTATCTAATCTTACTGAACATTTCTTCAAGGTCTATGCTGCCACCACCATCATCGTGTAGCTGTATCTTAGACGCAAACCCTATGTCAACAGCATCTTTCATAATCTTATCCACATTCAAATCATTAGGCTTAAGCAACTGCATATTCTCACCAGTGTGTACGCTGACAACTTTCCTAATCGTCTCATCAATATTATCCTCGACCATAAAGCAACCTATCTTCTCCTTAGTATTGGTAGAGAAATGATAGATTAACTCATTAAGTATTGTTGTCTTGCCTATAGATGTGTGTGCAATGATGGACACCAGCTCACCACGAGCTACACCACCACGCATCATCTCATTTAGATTGCCAAAGGAATCGGGCAAAGGTATTAACTCAGTATCTCTGTACTGCATCATAGCATTACGCATATCCTCTACACTAGCTACACCCGACACAGTGTATGGCTTGGAATAATCCCACCACTCGTGAACAAACTGCTTGCTGTCACCATTAATCAGATACTCACAAGCATCCTTCCACTTAGACAGCGTTAGTATCTTGCATTTGTTAGGTCCAAGCAGTGGGGCTACTGCATTTGCTGCATCCCTACCCGCTTCATCGTTATCGAATGCGAGCACAACTGTCTCGAATGAATCGAGCCAATCCAAATTAGCTTTGATATTGTCCACACAATTAGAGCCATTAATCACACTAACAAATGAGAACTTGCTACCGAACATCTCATATGCGGCCATCGCATCCAGTTCACCCTCTAGTATAGTGACAAACTTTCCCCCAGGCTTTTCTATGTGCTGACCAAACAGTGCATTGTTCTTGCTAGTATCTCCACTACCAAAGAATCTCTTGCCTTCCACTATCCTTGTCTTCATACCAACCATCTCACCTTTTCGGTTGTGTATTGGGTAGTGGTGCTTGATGATGTTGCCATCCTTATCCTTCTCAGCCTTGACCTTGAACTTCTCAAGCGTCTCACCTCTAAGCCTACGATCAGGCAAGCTAAAATACTCACCTCTATAGTCAGCTAGCCACTCATCATCCTTTGATTGTTTTACTTTTACCCCACCTAGTGCCTCCTTGCCTCCCCTATGGTGGGTGCCGCAAGCAAAGCAGTGGGTTTGACCATCTGAATAGACAGCCATATTATCCTTGCTTGTGTCCTTGCCTTGCGTTGCACAAGTGGGACACTGCTCCTTCCTTAAAAGTATATTTCTTTTATTCATATCTCCTCCCGTTTTAAAATAAAAAGGCAGCCACCCTCGTAGCTGCCCCATATAACACTGCTATCTTACATTAGAAATCAGATTCGTCTAGCTCCCCAGCACCCTCTGCTTTCTCTTCGACTCTTACTGCTTCTAAGTAACTGAAAGCAGACCAGTCTCCCTTGCCAGGCTTAACCTTGATAGTTACTGTGTCACCATAGAGAGAAAGATGGTTGATACTAACCTCCTCCTTGTCGACATTGTAAACTTTAGGTGCACCGAAATCTATCTTACGAGTAGCGGTGATTTGCGTAGCACCATCATACTCCTTAGTCTTCAGTCCTTTTTTCTCAGCAAGTTTCTTACTATCCTTATCCAACGCAATTGTCAAAGAATATTTCTCCGTTCCCTTGTACACATCGGGCTTTAAAATGTGGTTAAAAACCACAGTACCAACTAAACTCATAGCACTCATATATAACTCCTGTAACATTAACATTTATGACCCGTAGGTCTCCGACTAGTAGGTAATCCTACTAAGGGTACACTGGAAAATAAGGAAGGAAAACCAGTGTACTCTTAGAAAGACTAAGAACCTAAGACTATCTGAGAGTGAGCCCGCTAGTTAGCTAGCTAGATTGCTTACCCTCAGACTGTCTTAGTATTGTAGGAGATACAAGTAATTAAATTTTAGCTGACGTTTCAGGATGTGTCAAGCTATTTGCTATCTTTTTTTCCTGATCCGTATGCTCCTTGTAATATGCATCTGAACGCATATACTCCTCGACCATAGCATCAATGATGTCTTGCTCAGTGAGACTATCTATATCACCACCTTGCAGCTCATCCATTTTATCCATCATCATTTGTTTAAATACTCCCATATTAATCCTCCCTTGGTGGGTATTCATCATCGTCATCAAGACTGTCATCTTTCGGTACAATCTCAGTGACGCTCACTATCTCAAACTCATCGTGCAGTTGAGAATTCCTTGCTTCACCGTGGTACTCATCACTCCAGTAGGCATCGTCTGCAACCATCTCTGCATCCTCCTCACTACTGGCTTCAACTACCACGACAAAATCATACGATACAGTTGACTGTATGTGTACTTCATAGTCTTTGTAACTCATATTACCTCCCGTTTTTTGGTATTACTGACATTTTATTAGCAGATGTGAAGAGTGCACCAGCATCGTTACCTTCATCATCACTGCTTGCTATTATCCAGGACCCATCAGTGAATACTATGACTGGTGCGTTACTGTACCATCCCATATGATTCATCTCATCATCCGTTAGATATTCTATCTTCCTAACTGTCTTACCTTTGAAGATTTTAGTGGCATCTCCAGACCAATCACGCATTCCCATTCTTACCTCCCATATTTTTTATAGTATCTTTATTATCCAATCGCCACTGTTCTCTAGCTTCAACCCTAAACTTATTGAGCCTAGCTACATCACTGTAGTTCATAGTCTTACCGTACCTATCCTTCACCTTACCACCGTGTGAATAGATACCATCTAGGTAGCTTGGGTTTATCTGTATCCCATATGCTACCTTGACTTCATCGTCTTGCCACTTTTTCATTATCCCTCCTATCTTTTCTACGTTGTGTTCGACTTAACTTTCTTTTCTTAATCCTACGATTCCATCCGATGTATCTCTTCATCGTTATCCTCCTGGATTAATCCGTTGTAATTGAGTATGTGCTCAACCATACTGACAATATAACAATACTCATCTTGCTTCTCTTCTGTCATACGCTCATCCCCATTCTCATCTGTAACATAGATTGAGTCAAGTGATGAATACTCCAGGACCAGTGTTGCTAACTCAGAGTATAGGCTTATGTATGTATGTGGATGCAGCCTAACATCATCCAGTATTAATTGTTTGGTCATACAAACCCTCCTTGTTTTAGTATGTGAACTATCACATCGACAGTCCATCCATTGCCCAACATCTTCTTGCGTTGGGTATTGCTTACACCATCCGTATAGTTATCGGGCAGTGTTTGTAATCGCTCCATCTCTAATGGTAGCAGTGGGCGATACGTTCCTTTCTCTACTACTAAGTTATCCTTCTCAACAGTAGTCAAGCATCCAGACTTGTCATCCTTACGGGGCTCAAGTCTTTGCTTGGGAGTGATGTCTGTGTTGTAGTCATCCCTCTTACCAGTAACTGGGTTGATGCGTCTGCCTACCATCCTAGCTACTAATACTTTAGGCTCACGATTACCGCCACCCATAGTATTCAGAGTTGGACTCTTACCCGTATCTGAATATACACGCTTGAGTATATCGTGTCCATTAATGTCTAGTGCAGTGCCAACGTGATGACAATCCTCATCTTTGTCATACTCTCTGAGTTCACAAGTTCTGACACCAGTCATAGCTTGGTTGCCAAATCCCTTGTAATCTCTAGCCAATAGACAAGCAGCCTTATCCACGTTTATCTGTTTAACAGTCGTGCCTTGGTCAGCTACACTATCACCGTATCCCTCAACAAGTATATCCTTCAAGACTATACCTTTGTCATCGGGCTGAGTTATATCCCAGTTAGCCCAGTACAAACGGTATCTGTTTTGTGCTGATACAAGTGACGAGTTTATCGCTACTGGTTCTACACCTAGATACTTGCTTATGATGTCTTGATACTCTTGCTTCATCCTTACATTTTCTAATAAGAATTTAACATTAGGATTGTATCTGCGACACTCTTCCAGGACTCTGAGAAACTCAAAGAATAGTGCTGACCTAGGGTCATCAAAAGCTAACTGCTTACCCGCAAAACTAAATCCTTGACAAGGTGAACCCGCAAGGATTAGGTCTATGTTTGGCAGTTGTATCCCGCTTACAAAATTAACATCACCAACACACTCAGTATCTGGGTAGTTCTTGAGCGTAATCTTCTCAGCCCAAGGGTCTACCTCAGATGCAAAGTATCTGCTGACCTTAATCCCTGATCGTTCAAGGGCTACTTGACCGCAGCTCGAACCATCAAACAGACTTAGCACGTTAATGCCTAGATTGTTATCTTTATCCATACTTACTCCTTCCTAGTTATAAAGAGCAAAGGATATCTGTAACACGTTACAAATATCCCTTGGTTTTTACAACTCAGATAAGAAATCCCCAGGACTCATACCCCTATCTCTGTAATCATCCATTAGCTTATCACTATACTTATCTCTCAATCTCTTATCTTGTATATCAGCCCACATATTCCTCTCTTTTAGGGTAGTAAATACATAACTATTTTCCCCCGCTAGTGAGTCAGATGCAAACGATTCATTTGAGTTAAAAACTGTACAGAAATCCTCGACACGAACTTCCCATCTCTCGACAAGCCATTCATCTATCAAGGTGTATCCATACATTAGCGTTTCATCGTGCATATATCCTCCTTATTCGTGACCATTTTCTTGCATAAACTCTACTGCTTCCTCTATCTGGTCAGTTACTGTTAGTTGTGGTATGAAATTAGCCCAGTTTGCACTAAAATAATCCAACAACTCCTCTACTTGGTACACATCTATCATATCATTTTCATAACAATATACGATAGCTTCAATAGCACCATCTGTAAACTTATCAACCATACTTTATCACCTCCTTAATGTTTAAAATAACTTACATTTTTTACACTACTATCCCAGCATTGTCTACAATCACCGCATTCACCGTCATTCTCAAAGGCTCTGCAAGTTGCATCATCCTTGTTAGTAACGACTGTGCTAGTGTTTGCATACTTTGGTGGTTTGCCATCCACAAAACTACCACTCAGCCTAATCACTAGATTTTTAGGGATAGGCTTACTGTAATTCTGTATCCAATTGCTTTCCTTAGTAGGCAGCCAGTATTGAATATCGGGAGTAGCTTCTGCAATCTGCACAATCTTATCCAAATGCTCAACACTTTGTATATCACCGCTATCGTGCCATCTAAAAACTTTATCCTTTAGTATTGCTTTAGCGTGAGTCATCACAAATATCATTGCTTCAACCCATTGAGGCTTATCGATACTATCAAGACGTCTGTATTGTGCTTTCTTTACTTCGGGATAGACCGTATAAAATCCTTTATCCGCATAGCAATCTGCACACACGGAAGTAGGTATTTGTTTAAGTATCATCCCAGTCTTGCACATATCTGTAGGCAATCCGTAAGACCAGCCTGGCATTTTCTTAGGATTAGAAAATTTACCAACATAATCTTGAGCTGCCTTCAGTGTTCTAAATGGCAATAGTAACAAATTGTTTTGTATATCCATACACTTTCCTTCTTTAGTTATAACAAGTAAGCCCAATCCTAACGATCAGGCTTAGTTTTTACAACTAATCCTTGTATTTCTCGTTTATCTTATCATTCATATCCATAAAGAATGGAACGAAAACGCAAGACAATCCGATTAATACAAGAATAAATATAAATAAATCAAACATTAAATTGCCTATCATCATTTACCTCTTATTACTTCTTTAAATAATCCTTCGGTCATCCATAAATCACGCTCACCGCCCGACTTAATATAATAGACCGTATCCAAATTGACAGTTCTGTATCCCTTACGCGTTTCAAAAACAACTCGTAAATTTGGCTTATCCTCTGGCTTGTAAGATAACTTACCGCCTTTAAGAAACTTTTTTACGCCTATCCTACAGTTCATAACTCGTTTGCTGCCATCCGCTTTATGAAATTTGACCGTAAAAAATCTGCCTTTACTGTCATCTATAACTTGCCTTATCCTATTAACTCTGGATTGGCTTTGAATAGATTTTTTTCTAAATTGACTTATTGCCATAAACACCTCGTTTTTATTGGTTAAATTAATATCTGTAACACGTTACAAATATACCTTTATAAATAGTGATTTAACACGCTTCACATACTTATATTGAAGACTTCTTTTTAATTTAATACCTTTGGCTAGGTATTGTCAAAAAGTCTTGAATATAGGCATATTTTACATTAAGCAATAAAAAAGCCCCTCGAAAGGGGCTTCCTTAGTGCTAGGGTGTGTTACTTCTTTCCCTTGCCTTTTGGCTTGCTAACTGTCGACTTCTTAGCGTCTTTCCCATAGTCTTTTTGGAAAGTCTTTCGTTGATTGGAAAGAATCTCAAATTTCTCGTCATCAAGATTCAAAAACCAGTCTTCAAATGCCTCGCTCAACTGTCTATCTAAGCTATCTAAGTGCTCGCTTTCCGCTTTCGCTTTGGCTTCTTGTTGGCTTGCTGTCGTTGTTGGCTTTGTCGCTTCTGTGTAGGGCTTTTCGTGTTGCTTTTTACCTACACCCTTAAGAGATAACCTTTCATTGTCGCTTATGTAGTTCTTTTGCTTAGCCCACATAAAAGCCTTGTGAAATTGAACGCGTAAAGTATTTAATCTCTCAAAGTTTTGGGGATTTTCACCGCCTTTCGTTTGATTCTTAAGCCTTGTCGCATAGTCAACTACATCTTGCACACCTACTGTATCGATTTTCCCGTCTTGATTGAATAGGATTGATTGCAAAATTTGTTGAATGCTCGCGATCGCGGATTCACTTTCAATAATAGCGTCATTCAATAGCTTGATTGACTCGCTTACATTTGTGAAAGATTCCTTAGTATCACTTATGGAATTATGCGGGTTAGTTATGTCGCTTTTTTCCTCGTTTTTAAGATTATCACGCTCAATCATCTTCAAAATGTCGGTCATTCCCGCGTTCACTCTTAAGCTAGTTAGCTTGCTTCTGTCTAATTGTGTTGTTTGTTGTGTTGTCATATTTTCCTCGTTTATTTTGTTTTATTAACACGCGGGGAAAAGCCCTCGCGATTCTTAAAGAATACCTAAAGTCTTTCGGAATGTCAAATAAACTATAAAACTAAGCTACTAATTATTATTATATGAATCCTCGAATATCCCTCGAATAAAAATAAATCTGTAACGCGTTACAAAAATACCTAGATACATCCTCGGACAATCTCGCGACCGATTCCGCGAGAAAATCGAGCCCGCGACCGACTAAGAAAAAGCCGAGGAAAGCGAAGCCACCCAACCCTTTTAAAAAAAACTTATCCCGGCGAAACCTATGCACAGGTAAAATTTTATATTTTTCAGATATACCTCGCACATCCTCGACAGATTCGGGCATACTGTGTTAATCAATGCCAAACTGGGGTTGACTTTTAGTGGTTTATACTTTATAATATTGTTTATCTTTGTTGTGAAACAGATAGATACCTAGATAATACTAAAGAAGGAACGCCAGCTAGTCAACCAGTTATAAATTCTTTGGTATACGCTAGGAATCTAAGAAGCAACAATATTATTTTAAGGTATAATACTAGTATATGGCACATAAAGGCAAAGTATCAACTGATTCCGAAGAGGAAATCAGACAAATTGAGAAAGAATTGGAGGAAGAAGCTAGATATGCAGTAGCTTCAGCCAAAGGAATAGTACCAGCAGACGCTGTAATCAAGATTGAGCGTAAGATGGGCAGACCCACGGGCGGGTTATCCCAGGAATCTAAAGCAGCAGGGGGCAAAAAGTCCAGAATGAAGAGAGGACAGAAATACAAACCTACAGATGATGATTATTCTAAGGTAGAAGAGATGGTTACTATAGGTTTAGACCAACACACAATAGCAAAAGTTATGGGTATTTCTAATGCTACCCTAACAAAATATTTTGCACACAATTTGCTAGTAGGTAAAGAAAAAAGAACCGCCCGCGTTGCTGGTGTAGCCTATGAAATGGCAGTATCTGGGGAATCTCCTAGTATGACTACGTTTTGGCTTAAGACACAAGCTGGCTGGTCTCCTAAGCACCACGTTGTTGTAGAAGATAGGCAGTTTGACATACAGTGGGCTCAAGATGAAAAGGATATTGCAGACGCTAATCAGATATTAAGGGAAAAAGATAGCAAGTTACACTAGTATCTATGCAAGAGGAGAGAAAATCTATAGTAATACCCTACACACCTAGGGAATTACAAAGGCACTTACACACAACGCTAGATAGATTTAATGTTGTAGTGTGCCACAGAAGGTTTGGTAAGACTGTGTTTGCTATAAATCAGCTAATTAAAAGTGCTGTGGAAGATATAGGTAAAAGTAAGCCCGCACCTAGATATGCATACATAGCACCACTATTCAAGCAAGCTAAAACAGTTGCCTGGGATGAATTGAAGAGATTGTGTGCTGTATTTCCCGAAGTAAAGTTTAACGAGGCAGAACTAAGAGCCGACTTTATGGGAGCAAGGATACAGTTGTACGGGGCTGACAATTATGACACTCTAAGAGGAATTTATTTAGATGGGGTCGTGCTTGATGAGTACGCTCAGATGAACCCTAAGATGTTCTCTGAGGTTATAAGGCCCGCACTATCAGATAGAAAGGGGTATGCAATATTTATTGGTACACCTAAAGGCAAGAACGAATTTTATGATATATACCACTCTGCCCCAGAAAAGAAAGGATGGGCTAGATTCTTATACAAGGCGAGTGAAACAGGAATACTAGACGATGAAGAGCTGGAACTTGCGAAACAAGATATGGCAGAAACTGAATTTGAACAAGAATACGAGTGTTCTTGGTCTGCTGCACTTAGAGGTGCGTATTATGCTAAAGAGATTGAAGCTGCTTATGATGAAGACCGAGTGGGGAAAGTCCCTTATGACCCGTCTAAGCAAGTAGTAACAGCCTGGGACCTTGGGGTTTCAGACGCAACCAGCATATGGTTTGTACAATTTGTTGGTAAAGCAGTACACGTTATAGATTATTATGAAAACTCTAATGAAGGATTACCTCACTATATAGAGGTACTTAACAGAAAGGGTTATCATTACGGTGCACACATAGCACCGCACGATATAGTAGTCAGAGAATTTTCTACTGGAAAGTCAAGACGCGACCTAGCATTTGACCTAGGCATAGACTTTCAAGTAGCACCTAAGTTAAAGGTTATGGATGGTATAGACACTACCAGAACTTATTTAAACAAATGCTGGTTCGATCAGGAAAATACTAAGAAAGGACTAGAAGCATTACTACAATATAGAAGTAGTTATGATGACAAGAAAAAGATATGGTCACAAAGACCAGTCCACGATTGGACATCACACGCTAGCGATGCATTTAGATACTTGTGTATAACAGATGTAGTGTTCACAGGTAATGATAGTGTCTGGGGAAGGGAACTCCCTGAGACTGATTTAAGTTGGATAGTATAAGGAGAAGTATATGCCAATGAACCCAAAGTGGTTAGAAAACAAATTGATGGAGATGGCACAGGACATCAAGGACCTGAAAGAAATAATGAAGGCAGTAAGCAACAGTCCTCCACCTAAAAAAGAAACCACTTACCCGATAAACAAAGGTAAATAATTTATGGCTAAAATGACAAAGAGGGAGCTATCTGCTCACCTAGAGCAGGAAATCAATGCTGCTTTAGGGTACAAAGATGGAAAGCTCACGGAGCAACGCTCTGATGCATTAGACCGTTACTATGGTAAGAAGTATGGTAATGAGCAAGAAGGTCGTTCTCAGATTGTCACAAGAGATGTAGCCGATGTAATCGAATGGATTATGCCTAGCCTTATGAAGATATTTACTTCTGGGGATCAGGTAGTCAAGTTTGAACCACAAGGTCCAGAAGATGTGGAGATGGCAAAACAGTCTACAGACTATGTAAACTATGTCATTATGAGACAAAACCCTGGATTCTCTACAATATACCAGTGGTTTAAAGATGCACTACTGCAAAAAAATGGTGTAATAAAACACTACTGGGATGACAGCAGTGAAACATTAAGAGAAGAGTACAAAAACTTAACAGAAGAAGAGTTTACTGCACTCTTGCTAGATGACAATGTTGAAGTAAAACAACACACAGAAAACGTAGGCGAAGGAGAAATGACTCTAGAGCCCACTACACACGATGTTGTAGTAAACAGAACATACGAGGATGGGCAGGTAAGAATAGAGCCTGTACCACCAGAAGAATTTTTAATTGACAAGTATGCCAAGACAATTGACAGTGCAAGGTTTGTCGCTCACAGAGTAAAGAAAACTAAGTCAGAACTATTAGAACAAGGTTATCCTAAATCAAAAATTGAAAATGTATTCAATAATGATGAAGCGGATTACAAAGCTGAAAGACTTTCTAGATTCTCACACGAGCAAGACAACTCACCAGAAGGTGATATTGATGATGGAGTCTGGGTTACAGAGTGCTACCTAAGAGTAGACTATGATAACGATGGTATTGCTGAATTAAGAAAAGTAACGAAGGTTGGAGATGAACTGTTAGATAATGAGGCTGTGGATAGTGTTCCCTTCTCCTCCCTTACACCTATACCAATGCCTCATAAGTTTTACGGTCTGAGTATTTATGACTTAATCTCCGACCTTCAACTCATTAAGACTACACTAATGCGTAACTTGTTAGACAATATGTATCTAACAAACAATGGGCGATACGAAGTAGTGGAAGGTCAAGCAAATTTAGATGACCTAATGACTTCTAGACCAGGTGGAATCGTAAGAGTACGAACACCAGGTGCGGTAAATCCACTAGGGACACCGCAACTAGACCAGAACTCTTTTAATATGCTGGGGTATTTAGACAGTATTAGAGAAGAACGAACTGGTGTTAGTAAGCAGTCAATGGGTTTATCTGAAGGTGGGCTGAAGTCTCACCAAACTGCTACAGGTGTTGGTCAAGTAATGACTGCCGCACAGCAGAAAATAGAATTAATAGCTAGAATATTTGCAGAAACAGGTATGAAAGACCTAGCAAACTCTGTCTATATGTTAGTACAAAAGTTTGAAAAGCCAGAGAAAATTGTAAGACTAAACAATAAATGGACTACACTATACCCACACGAGTGGAAAGAAAAGATGGATTGTGTAGCACAAGTTGGATTAGGATTTGGTAATAAGGATATGAATCTTATGCACCTAGGAAGATTGGCTCAAACAATACAGATGATTGCACAACACCCGCAAGCTGGTATGTTGTTAAAGCCAAAAAACATATACAACTTAGTAGCCGAACAGATAAAAGCTATGGGTATGAAGAATGTAGATGACTTTATTACAGACCCAGGCGATCAGGATGTGCAACAACAACAAGGGCCTAGTCCAGAAGAGCAAGCCAAGCAGATGGAAGCACAGCTCAAAGCTGAAGAAATTAAAGTTAAGTTGCAAAAAATACAACAAGAGTCTGCTATTAAACAGCAAGAAATGCAACTGGAAGCTGACATAGCTGCCCAGGACCTAGAGCTTAAGAGACAAGAAGCGTCAGTAGATATGCAAATTAAAGCACAAGAGCTAGAAATAAAGAAGGCAGAACTGGCACTTAAACAACAAGAGCTTGTACTTGAGAGAGAACAAGAACGAGCTGTCAAGATAGGAAACTAGTATGGGGAAGAAGGGAGAAGAAATAGCTAGGGCTGACCAAGCTAAACAAATTTTAGAACACCCTCTATATGTAGAGGCTTTGTCCACAGTCAAGGAAGCATTAATACAATACTTGCTTGATACTAAGGTTGCCGAGGAAGTGGAAAGAGATAGATTGTACATAACAATCAAAGCACTGGATTTAGTTAATCAACATATAACTTCAGTGCTTGAGACAGGCAAACTTGCTGAAAGGGAGCAAGAAGATTTTTTAACACAGTAGAGGAGAAAGACCGATGGATTCTGCAGAGAACACCCAGGAAGGTAGATTTGAAAGAGTAAGAGAAGGTTCAGCAGAAGATGCTGCAAACCAAATCCTTAATATGTGGGACTCACAAGAGCAAACCGCAAGCGAGGAAACCGAAGCCCCTGTTGACGAGGAAGTGGTAGAGGAAACAGAGGAAGCTGAAGAGGTAGAAAAAGAAGCCCCTGAATCGGAAGAGGAAGGACAAGCTGAAGAAGAAACCGAAGAAGAGGTAGAAGAAGAGTTTGATGTAGTAGCCGAAGAAGATTTGAAATATACCATTAAGGTAGATGGAGAAGAACTAGAGGTTGGTATTGAAGAGCTTAAAAACGGATACCAAAGGCAAGCTGACTACACTCGTAAGTCTCAGGCACTAGCAGAGCAACGTAAGGAGACGGAGCAAATCCAGTCCGAGCGTCAGAAACTAGAGCAAGAGAGGCAAATGTACGCTAATGGCTTACAAATGTTGCAAGAGCAACAAGCTGGAAGACTTCAAGAGTTTGAAAATACTGATTGGGAAACACTAAAAGCAGATGACCCATATCAGTATATGCTTAAGAAAGATGAGTACAGAGATGCACAGGAAAGACTGCAAAACGCACAACAGCAACAAGTTCTTATACAACAAGAACAAGCTGATGCTGCAAACAAAGCTAGAGCACATTTTGTTCAACAAGAATACTCTAGATTAGTACAGGCTTTACCTGAGTGGAACGATCAGGAATCTACAATTAAGAAAGACATACAACAGTATGCTACTTCTGTAGGCTTTAGACCAGAAGAGATTAGCCAGTTAGCTGACCACCGTAGTGTTCTAATAATTAAGAAAGCTATGGAATATGACAAGCTGACAACAAAGGTTGCTCCTAAGAAAAAAGCAGTTAAGAAAGTTCCTAAAGTACAAAAGTCTGGAAGAGGCAACTCCAAAGAAGATACAGCTGCTGAAGCTGTTAAAGAAAAGCGTGCAAGGTTACGGAAGTCTGGCAAACAAGATGATGCCGCTTCTATATTTTATGATATGCTTTAAGGAGATAGGATAATGCCTACGCAATTTAAGACATACGATGCAACAGCAATCCGTGAGGATTTGTCTGATGTCATCTATGATATTTCACCAACGGATACTCCGTTCCTATCCAGTATTACTGGTAAAGGTTCAGTATCTAACACTCTATTTGAGTGGCAAACAGAAGCACTCGCTGCTGCTGTAATTAATAACTACCACGTTGAAGGAGCCGCTGCTGGTACAGCCGCGACTACTGCTACAACTCGTGTATCTAACCAAACACAAATCTCTAAAAAGGTTGTTGAGGTTACAGGTACTC
>Ga0208919_1000351_pt1 | contig 32906 bp, 27 predicted proteins | sample 4_EtaG_FD_184076 | JGI IMG/M metagenome (GOLD analysis project Ga0208919, IMG submission 184076) | Marine viral communities from the Subarctic Pacific Ocean - 4_ETSP_OMZ_AT15127 metaG (SPAdes) (version 3) | ecosystem: Environmental > Aquatic > Marine > Oceanic | place: Pacific Ocean | collected...
ATATGAAAAAGTTAGTAGTAATAGATGGTAAATCATTTAACTTTGAGAAATCATTTGCTTATCAATTGGTATCAGCTGATACTCAGATACTTTGCTTTGATGATGTTAAAAAACATTTTGACTTTGAAAGATTATTCAGTGTAGTGACTGAAGGATTAACTCTTGAAAAGAAAAATAAAGATGCTATCAAGATACCATTTAGCAAGTCTCCGAAGGTAGCTATCACTACTAACTATGCTATTAAAGGAAAGGGATCTTCTTTTGAAAGAAGAAAGTGGGAGTTAGAGCTGAGTCAGTTTTATACTAAAGAGTTTACCCCACTTGTAGAGTTTAGCAAACTAATGTTTGGAGAGTGGGATGATAATGACTGGTGTCAGTTTGACAACTACATGATCTCTTGCCTACAATTATACTTAGATAAAGGATTAATAAAGAGTGACTTTGTAAACCTAAAGGCCAGACAATTCTCTGCCGAAACCTCTCATGAATTTATAGAATGGTGTGGTGTCATAGGAGGAAGTAACAATGCTAAATTAATAGTAGGAGATAGAATTAAAATAAATGATTTATATATAGACTTTACTAATGAGTATCCGGATTATGCTCCTAAATCAAGGATGGCTGTAAGCAGAAGAATGTTTAGCAAATGGCTTAATTCTTTTGGTCATTATAAGTATGGCTGCGAACCTCTTCAAGGAAGAGATATGATAGGTAAGTGGATTGAGTTTATTAAAAAAGATAAACAAACTAAGATAAGCGTATGATAGAGTTTAGAGATTATCAAAAGAATATTATATCAGACGGGTTAGGTATAATAAAAAACCATAGGTTTCTTTACTTGGCAATGGAAGTGAGGACAGGAAAAACTTTAACAAGTTTAGGTATATGTCAGCAGTTAACAGGTGTAAATAAAGTTTTATTTATTACTAAAAAGAAAGCTATATCGAGCATTCAAAAAGACTTTGAATTATTATCTCCATCTTTTTATTTAGAAGTAATTAATTACGAGTCTTTACATAAGATAAGACAAACGGGGTGGGATGTAGTGATATGTGATGAGGCCCATGGAATGGGAGCATTTCCTAAACCAAGTGGTAGGTCTAAGAAAGTGAAAAATATAATTTTCAGATCTAATCCTTATGTAATATTGTTAAGCGGAACTCCTACTCCTGAAGCGTACTCTCAAATGTATCATCAGGTTTTCTTTATACCTAACAATCCCTTTGCTCACTATAGAAACTTTTATCAGTTTGCTAATGATTATGTGGGAGTAGTTAAAAAGAAGATAGGTGGGATGTATATTAATGATTACTCACGAGGTAGTAAAAAAATTATAGAAGCCATGTCTCCTTATACTATTAGGTTTAGTCAACGAGATGCAGGTTTTATAGTAGACACTAAAGAAACTATTTTAAATGTAGATATGAAACCAGACACCTTATCCCTTATAAGAAAATTGAAAAGAGATTTGGTAGTAGAGGGTGAGAATGAAGTAATATTAGCCGACACCTCGGTAAAGTTAATGACTAAAGTACATCAGTTATGTAGCGGTACAATTAAATTTGAAAGTGGAAACTCTATGGTGATAGACACTACTAAAGCTGGATATATAAAAGAAAAGTTTAAAACAAAAAAGATAGGTATATTTTATAAATTTAAAGAAGAGCTGAACGCCTTACGAGAAGTGTTTAAAGAAGACTTGTGCACTACTTTAGATGAATTTAATAACACTAATAAAAACATTGCATTACAAATAGTTAGTGGTAGAGAAGGTATATCTCTAAGAAAGGCTGATGCCTTAGTGTATTACAATATTGACTTTAGTGCAACATCTTATTGGCAGAGTCGGGATAGGATGACTACTAAAGATAGATTAAAAAATAATATCTATTGGATATTTAGTAATGAAGGAATAGAAAAAGATATATATAAAGCTGTAGTTAAAAAGAAAGATTATACGCTTACTCACTTTAAACGAGATTTAGTAAATTTGTAGCATGGACAATACTCTTAATAAAAAAGACTTATCATTTGTAGTCTATATATTATTAATGATAATAGTTTTTTTTATAGGATTTTAAAGGATGAAAAAGTTTGTTATATTCACACTGATATGGATCAGTCAGAATTTAGCAATACCTTTTTGGGTAGTAGGACATATTCATTTATCTATCCATGACTTTCATAGTTGGGTTGAAGTATTATCTTCAATAGGTATGAATATAATAGTGGCAATAGGATTTTATTTAGATTATAAATATGACCGAACAACAAATACAAAGCCAAAGGATTAAGCAACTGGAGTCGGAAGGATACTACGTTCTTAAGCTAATTAAGACCAATAAGAATGGTATCCCCGACCTCCTTGCTATCCCTCCGGGATGTGAAGTGTTGTTTTCAGAAGTAAAAAAACCAAATGGAAAGCTATCAAAGCTACAAGAATATAGATTAAAAGAATTAGAAAAACATGGATGTAAAACAGAAATATATAAGGGAAGCGGGGTTTGATGTAGCAGAGGATTTTATTGAAACCTTAGGTAATTTAGATATCAGAACTTCTAAAAAAATAGCCCACTTTATTTCCGAAAATATAGATAGAGTAGATTCTAATTTATTAGTATCTACGGTGTTGGGAGGATTGGTAATTGATGATGATAATAAACCGGTTACCTTTGCTTTAGAAGTAATTAAAAATAACTCTTCTCATACTATACTATCTGATATCCAATTAATAGAAATGGATTCGTACTTAGATTTAATTAACTTGAATAAAAAAACAAATGACAGAACAACAAGTAAAAGACTTAAAAAGAATAATCGAAGACGTTTGCAAAGTTAACTTAGAGCTTAACACCAGAGAGAGAAGACATATTAATGCCCGAGCTATTGGGTATGACATACTTAGAAACAAAGAATACCAAAGCTTTAAAACAATTGCAAGATACTTTAACAAAAGCCATTGCACCGTACTACATTGTTTAAAAAATTTTAAATATATGTTGCTGGATGATGCTCAAATGAAAAGAAACCATCAAGAAGTTAAAAGAATATGGGACCAGATATCTGATGAGTATAAAGATCTGACTCCGATTAAAATAAAAAAACAATTAAAAAATTTGGAGGAACAAAATAAAATGTTAAATTTGTCCTTAATAGATGTTCAAAAAAGGTTTGAAACAAGACTAAAAAAAATTGAGGATAAATTAAAACATGCCAAGAGTAGCACCTGAAGACACCCAATCTATTGCTCATATAAAATTTATATGTGATAGTATTCACGACTTGGGGGATAACCTTTATGAAAACTTGATGGACCGACATCACGATGAAGCTAAGCAAGACGCTCAAAAAATCCAAAAATTATTATCAGAACTTATTATTTCTTTATCAGATGAAATATAAAATGTCTTTAATAATTAATGGCCTATAAAAATAAAAAAGATCAGGCAGCAGCGAGTAAACGTCATTATGAAAAACATAAAGACAAAATAAAAAAGAGATCTTATAGAAGAAATAAAAGTCAAAGAGTAATTGCTAAGGAATATGTAAACGCTGTTAAAAGTCTATCTCAATGTATAGATTGCGGAGAAACAAATCCTGTAGTATTAGACTTCGATCATGTAAAGGGAAATAAAATAATGTGTATTTCAAACATGGTTAGAAATTCTTATAGTATAGAAACTATAAAAAAAGAAATAAAAAAATGTGAAATAAGATGTGCAAATTGCCACAGAATAGTAACTTATAATAGAATAAAATGATAGACGAAGGTTTAATGGAAGAGTTAGAAGATAATGAATGTTTATTAGCTACCGGATATGATGCAGCTTTAATTGGTATAACCGAAGGAGCTAACCCTGTAGCCGTTTATGATGTCGATAAATGTATTGAAATATTAGTAAAAGAGGATAAACTAAGTTTAGAAGATGCTATGGACCATTTTTATTATAACACAGTAGGGGCTTATGTGGGAGAAAAGACACCATTATATATAAGAAGATATGAATAAACAGATAGCAAAAGAATTAAATGAGTTTAGTAAAATAATAGCTCAACGCTTTTCGTATAAAGATCGAGAAGGAAATGTAAATAATGAAACCTTTATAGTAGATGAGGTTATTCCAACGTCAGACCATACGGCAATAATTAATTTTAAAAAAGACTCAGGAAAAATAGGAGTTGCTTTCTGTTATTATATTGCTAAGGGAAAATCTAAGGGTTGGAAATACTTCTTTCCTACTGACTCTCACGTTAATGGCTTTCACGCTTTTCTGTATTACAAGTTAGATGCAGAACGAAGAAATTATAATAAGAATTTTTTAGTAAACCAATACAATAGAAATAGGGAGGTGAAAGATCATATAAAATTTGAACATGAAATATAATGGTATAAAAAAAATATTAAGAGGTCAAATACAAAGTAAGATTCAAGCTCTATGGACTTGGGACAAAGAAGATAAAAACTTTACTTGGATATATAAAAATTATAATGATGACCTACCTATCTATACTCCGGCACAATTACTGGAAGAGATAGAGAAAGAAATTAAGCTGCACATTTCTTAGCCTTTACTAACTCAGCACACTTCTCATACTCTTCAGTATAAGTAAAGTATTCTATTAAAGTATCATACAGATCATCCTCCATGCTTACATATTTCCTGGAAGGATTAAACATAAGAGTTAGTTCCGCTGTATCTTCCATTAATTCTTCTAAAGTTTTTTTACCTAACAAAATATTATAGGTATGACGCATACATAAGTCTTCATTAAAGTCTTCCATAAGGTTTATTTAAAAATTCTGTTATCATTCTTTTTTCCTTTTTTAAAAATAGTATTATCATTATCTCTACTGTCTTTAAAAATAGTGTTATCCTCTATTTCTTTCCTTACTTTCTTTTTAGCATTTCTTTTACTTTTCTTATTCCGCTTTCTTTCTGCTTCACTTTGTATTTGATACTCACTAAAGTTAAATAAACGCATTATTATTTTTGCTGGATCCTCTCCACCTTCTGCCAGTTTTTCTAAGTTATCAAAGATCTTACTTATATTTCTAACGGGCATTCCTGTAAACTGACTTAACTCCATGAGCGCTTTAAACCCAGCCTCTTCTTTTTTAGCAGGGTCTTTAGTGTTTAACCATTTATATAAATTTTTAAACACTTCTTCAAACTGAGTAATAACAGGTAGGTTTTTAAACCCTATAAAAGACAGTGGCTTGCCGGTAGCTAAGTGTCCTAAATTCACAGCTACTTCTCCTAATATTAAAAGGGCATTTACATTTCCTAAAATCGCTGCTCTTGCTAAGTCTTTCTCATCTTCATCATCCCACTCTGCCAACAGTCCAGGGAAACCATTAGCTACATACTGGAAGAACATTGGCATCACAACATGGTAAGTGAAAAAGGTTCTTGCGTTTTGCATCTTGGTTCCTTTCCCTTCCTTACCTCCTGACTTTAATAACTTATAGAAGTTTCGCATAGCATACGCCTCCTTTCTTAAATATTGTTTAGGGGTAGTTAAGAACATATTAATAGCTCTCATATATGCATCTTGCGTTTGATAGTAATCTCTATCTTGCAAATCTGTAGACTGCTGAGTACGCTTAGTATCTCTCTCCCATTTTCTAATAGCTATATCTATAGCTTCTTGTTCTGTTTTACCTGCTTCTAATGCTTGATTTTTATAATAAACATAATTAGGAACACCTCCTAAATAGATAGCTCCTCTATCCCCTAATCGGGTGGTATACATTAATGCATCTACCAAACTTTCTCTTTGATCTGCTCTTAATCCTGTAGCGCTTCTAATCCAATCCTTATCACCTAATCTTTTATCCGTATACATCTCTAAGGCTTTAGTAATACTTCGCGCATCTCTATCCTGCATATATACTGAGTTCTCTGCTATCTCTTTCCATACTGCACTAACCGATTGTCCTTTACCTAACCTGCCTATTGCAGCATTTTTAATCCAATTAACAAACCCTATATCATTAGCATAAGTTATAAAAGAAGTTAACTGTTTTAAAGTTACTACAGGATTAATACCTAAACGAGAAGTTATAAATAAATCCTGCATAATATTAACATAAGAATCAAACCTCACATTAGATTTAAACATTCCTTTATTAGCCAACTTTTGAATTGCAGCTTCTATCATTTCATTTACATTACCCCCATATAAGTTTTCAATAGTTTCTTTTATAATAGGATTAGTAAATAATTTATTAATATCATTTACAGGACGTGCGTAAGCAGAAAAATATTCCATGTCACGCATGTAAGTAAACAAGGCATCTGTTCCATCCATTGCTTTAATAGGCCGTTTATTATTCTCTCTCATCTTAGTGGAGTTAGCTGCTACTACATTGTGATACTGTGTAGATCCTGATAATAAATCTACTCCTTCTGGCTCCACCCCATCTCTATAAACCATACCCGCGTAGTTTACATTATAAGGCATCTGCGTTCTATATATATCTTGATAAGCTTCGTTATAATGATTATATAAACTTGGATACAATACATCTACTTGCCAATCCGCGAACTCTTTTAATTCCGGATAATTAGTTTCTAATTCCGTAGTGATATCCTTCATTACTCGCTGATAGTCTGGACCAAATTGAGCTTCAAAACCAGGGTGATTTTGAGAGTCTTTATATTGGTTATATAAATAATACATTTGATTAGGAGACAATCCAATTCCTTGCCTTAAAATTTCTTGCTCTAACTTTGTGTTATTTTCCGCAGTTGGATTCTTTTTATAAGCCGCTTCTGCATCCTGTACTTTTTTAGCGTCTCTAAATATTACGTTAGGAACTTTATTAGTAAAAGATCCTACAATTTTTTTATACTTCTTACCAAATAATTCTTGATACTTAAAAATAATTAAAGCCTCATTCATTAACATTCTTTCTTTAAACAAACGAGAAGCTTTATCTACCCTATCCGTAACCTCTTTTTGTGTTACTCCTTCAAATAAATCAGCCGGTAGTTTAGATATCTTATCCATGATTAGGAATAAATCAGAATGTTTATTCATAATATTTCCTAATGTACGAAACACACCATCAATTAATTTTTTCCCTCGACCTCTTATTGCATCTTTATTTTGTGCATACTGTCTGTCTTCCGGTAATTGTTCTTTTATATTTTCAATTATATCGGTAATCTTATCTTGTATCTCCGCTTCAGTTGGCTTTTTTATTCCTGCTTCTTGCAATTCATTCAAAGCCTGGTCTCTAAAACTTTCTCTTCTTCCAGTAATATCTTTATAAACCTCTTCAAACTGTCTTCTATATTCTAAGTGGGCTTCTTGTAATTGATCTTTTAACATTGTTCTTCCTGTTACAATCATTTGTTTTAACTCTGCCTCCACTCTCGCCAGCACATTAACTTTTGTAAGATCATTATTACCCATTAAATTAGAAGCACTTACCATATTCATTACAATTTGTAAGTCAGCCATAGCAGTATAATCTCCTTCCAGCTTAACAGGTTTTTCATTAATCTCATTATACTCTTGTTGTAACTCTGCTATATATTTAACAACTTCGTCTTCAGTTGTCTTAATTCCCTTCTCTATTCTTTTCTTAATAGATGCTATTCTCTTTCTTGTATCTTCATCTATCTTAACTCCTTTAAGAATATTATTAATTTTCTTAACTGTTTTTTTAGGATCTAACAATTCTTGAATGGAAGCCTCTAATCTTACATTATTTTTTTCGGCAGCAAACTCCATTACCTCATTCATTATTTCCTGAATGTTATCATTATTGGCTTGCTCAATTTTTCGCATTAACTTAAGGGCTTCTTGCTTAGTATATATATCTTTAGGTAATGTCTTACGCATAAAGTTTCTCAGCTCTCTTTGAACTTTCTTTAATTGTTTTTGCCCTTTAGTTTTAGCCTTTAATATTATACGAGCATTACGAATAGCCTGATTTAGATTTGTACTTTGTCTTCCTCCTAAAGCTCTGGCTATATCAATCATTAAAATAGATTGTTCAGTAGACATTCCTTTTATGCCTGGTTCTGCTACTGATTTATATCCTGCCTGTTCTCGTAAAAACTCCATTGCCTCATCCATCATCTCTTGCTCAGTAAGTTTTACTTTTGCTTTTGCATTCTTCGTTTGTAATTTATTATAGAAGTTAGATACTTTTTGAAATAATTTAACACCTGCTTTCATACCTCCTTTTATATTTCCTAATGATGGTGGTATAACACTTAAAAGATCTGCGTTTATTTTCATTAACTCTCTTACCTCAGTCTTAGTAAACTTTCTGACTCTGGTAAGGTAGTCTAAAATAGCAGCATCCGTAAAGTTTAACTCTCTTGCGCTGTTAATAATTTCTAAAGGCGTGTCAAACTTATTAAAAGTCTTTTGCGATTTTTCATCTACATTTCTTTGTGCTTTTTCTCGAGTAGGTTTATATGTTTTTCCGTCTTTCTTAAGTTTATAAGAAGTAGTTTGTCCTTTATCTCCTCTGGTTCTTTCTACGGTAAAACCTAAAGCATTCGCCCACGCATTTAAAGCATTAGGATCAACTCCTTGGGGCCAGATAATACCATTAGATTTCATCTGATACATCTTAGCAAGTTTATCTACTGAAGCCTTCTGTGCTTTCTCTTTTATTGGAGCTCCCTCTACATTAATATCTTTAGGAACCTTAGCCACATACTGACCACCCATCGCAGAACGAGCAGCTAATGGCTTCGTTCTTTTACCTATAGGAGTTTGGTTAGTCTTTTCTCCCTTTGGTTTTGCTTTTGGATAAACCTTTCTAACGTCTACTGCATTATTAAATACCATCATAGGCTTACCAGGTAATGCCCAAGGGTATGCAGGATGATATCCTGGATCACCTTCATTTAATTTAAAAGGTTTACCGCCTTGATCAAACTCTATGGCTGAGACTATGTCTCCATACTTTACATTTCTAAGGGATGGATCGTTAACAACATCCTGTAAATTAGTAGGTACAGTTTTTAAAGGTGCAAATGGGGATATGCCAAATTGGTCATAAGAATCTTTACTTAAAAAAGTCTGATTAAAACTTCCTCGTTGTTCAAAGTTTAAAGGAACTAATAAGGTTTGAAACTCTTCTAAACTACTAATTTGCGCAGGCAATCCTTTAGCCTTTAATCCTTTCGCAACTTTAGTGAGTTTTAATTTTTCATTTATATAACTAATAAGTTCTTTAGGAGAAGCTCCTTTCTCTACAGCATTAGCAATCTCTGCATTTACAAAATCATAAAACTGTAGATTACCTGTTATACCAGTGGATACTTGAGACATTACAAGTCCTACACCGTCACTCTCTTTGGCTTTATTTAAAACTTTATTAGCAGCTGTCTCATTAGCAAACACCCAAGCAGCATTACTTCCTTGAGACTCAGAGCCATAAGGATATAAGTAACCTCCGTTAAACATAAACTTAGTTCCGGATGGACTTTCTATATTACCATAAGTAGCCTGGTCTGCAACAAAAACAAAAGCATTAACTCCACTAAGATCATTAATAGAACCACGTTTTATTTTCTTTAAATCAATACCACCTCTATCTGTTTGTGCTTTTTCTGTTTTCTCTAAATCAATGGACGGACCATCATCAGGAATATTTTCAGGGACAGGTCCTTCAGCATCTTCTACCACTTCTCCTGGAATTACTTCTATATCTCCCTCTGTAACTTCTGTTCCTTCTCTTACTTTCTTAGATACTGTATTGAAGAAGTCAATCATATCAGCCTCTTCCTTAGTAAACTCTGTTATATTAACAGGTAAACCAACAGCTTTAGCTGCTTTCTGTAACCATCTCTTTACTATACTTTTAGTTGGACCGTCTAACTTAGTATAAGCTGCAGATAAATATCCAAACAACTCAGATACCTGCTCTTCATTTTGTTCTTTGGTATCATAGTCAGCAGCAAATGCTTCAATAGTTTTTTTAAGCTGTGGGTCTTTTATTCCTTTGCTTACTGCCTTTAACATTCTTCCTGTAACCTTACTAAAGTCTGCATTGATTCCCAGTTTCTTTAATAGCACTGCGTGCATAACCTCATGAGCTACCGTTCTGGTATTAGCTTTAGGAGCATTAATATGAATAGTGTTAGTAACCGTCGAGAATGTTCCTCGAGTTCCTTTATTAGCAGCGCTAACTGCTTGATTATAAGCGTCTTCTGTAGCGTGAACAACAATATTAGCCTGAGGTATTAATTTAGCTATAGCCTTACCCGCATTCTTGGCTTGCCTTAATAAAGAGTTTTGTATTCTTACAGCCGTAGGATCTCCTGCCGTTTCAGTTACACTTACATTTTCACTTACACTTACACCTGGTAATGTTACTTTTGTACCATCACTTTTTTCTATAGTTACATTATTGTTTTCACTATCTACTTCTACACCTTTAGTTGTAGTTTCTTGTGTGGTGGTTTCAGTTTCTGTTTCCTCTTGAACGCCTGTTTGCTCGTTAATTATAGAGGTTAAATCTTCTACTTCCTTTTGCGTTGTCGGATCAAGATCGGTTTGTTCTTCTTGGCTACTCTCTTCGGTAATGGTCGTCTGGGTGTTTCCATCTCCCACTGCTCCGCCATCTTGGGTTTGTACTTGTACATCCACGCTCTCTGGGCTTGACTCTTGAATGGCATCTCGTTTAGTTTTAATTTGTTCAGGAGTTGGGTTCTCAATACCCTCCTCTTTTAATTCATTTATTGCTTGAGTATTTAACTCACTTTCTGTTTTTTCTTGTTGGATTGCAACATCTCCTTCTCTTAATATTCCTTCTACTTCATTTTCTAACTGAAGTAATTCTGCTTGTTGTTTTTTAGTAAGCTGTTTGTTATATAATTCTATTTCAGAATTTAACTCTTGCTGTCTTAAGAGGTTTCCTAACAACTTTTTCTTCTGAGCTGTAGGTAAATCAGATGGTATCTGATTCATAACCCCTACTGTTTTGTCATAATCAGAAATTAATTTCTCTGCTTCCTCTTTAGTTAGCTCATTTTTTAATATACGTTCTTTTGTTTTTTCAACAAACGCATCTCTTACTATTGGTTCATTATGGATCTCTTCAAACATTTCAAAAACCCCTTTATCTAAAGTAGTAAAGTCTCCGTTAGATGCTGCTACTGCAACAGCTGGAGCGGTTCCAATTACAAATCCTCCAATCATCTCTTGAGCTCCAGCCCTGAGTACTTGCTTTGCTCCTTCATAAAAATCCTCTGGAGTACGGAACATATCTTTTTCTTTAATAGCATTATAAGCTTCTTTAAATCCTATATCTGCCATTTCTTGCGCTAATCCTGTTTCAAATTCCGCCAGTCCCCCCGCACCTACAACTAACAATCCTTGACCAATCATACTATTTACTTCCTTTTTAACTACCTCTCTAAAACTTTTTCCGGTAATGTTTTTTCCATGCCTCTTATAAACTCTTAATAAAATTTTACTGGCTACACCTTTTTGAGCTAAAGCATTTCTTAATCCTACATTTTCTAACACCCCTACTACAATTCCTAATGGTATAGTAAACATTGCTTTTTCTGCTTCACTTACGTTATCAAAATCCGGATCGTTCTCCATCTCTTCATTGATATGATCTTCAACTTGTGATATCATATTCACTACCCGAATAGGAGTAGGGCCTAACATAGCTGGTATAGATTCAGTCACTCCGATTAAAGCTCCTCCCCAAAAACCTTTTTTAGTTTCCGCAGTATACTCGGGAGTCACATCTTTATATCCCACTGTTTCACGTAAACCCTTACGAGTCATTTCAAGCATCCCTTTATTCTGATCGTACCGCGGATCATTAGCAAAACGAGAGAAGGGATTTTCTACCCTTTCCTCACCCGCCTTTCTGTCATATTTTACTTCTTTACGAGCCTCATCTCTAATTTCTTTTTCTATATCATCTAATAAAGAAGTAGTAGTTGAAGTAGGTTGAGGCACACCGTCTTTAGTAATTAAAGGGTTGACGCCTGTAGTTTCGGTAACCACTGCATTTTTAATTATTTGTTTTATTCTTTCAAACTCTTCAGGGTTCTTTAAGATCTCTTCTATTCTTTCATCTGTATAAGTATCCCCTAAGACTCCCGCTTCCTTAGCCTTCATTAATACTTTTCTTTTATAGGTTTGGGGCGACACCACAAATCCCTCTAAAGGGCCCGCAAAAGTACCAAGATCTATAAGACGATTTACATTTTGCGTAACTACCCTGGCTGTTCCATCTAATAATGCATTCCAAAAAGAACCCCATATCCCGCCTTGATCTGAGCGCATATCATACCATTCTCCTACATGTTCATCTAACTGTTTTCCTTTAACAACTAAATTCTCCTGAGCTTGGGTAATTCGAGCTTCTTCTTTTAATATGTTTTCTTTTAACTGTAAAGGAGTAGTAGACATTTGATTTCCATCAGGGCCTTCTACATAAATTATTTCATTAGGATCTCTATCCTGTAAATTGTTTTGATCATAAAAACTTTTAGCTTTTATGTAATTACTTATATCATCTCTCACTACCTGAGTCTCCTTCTGAAAAGTTTTGATTGCTTCTTCAGCACCTTTAACGGTCTGAATTTTTTGTCTCTTTTGAATATAACCCTTTTCTATTTGGTTTAGCTGATTACTTTCCTCTCTATTTTCTTTTAAAAATTGAGTTAACTTATCAGCTCCTTTACTTTCAAAACCTAATAAATTTCCAGTAGCCGGATCTAAATCTATAATAATTGATTTGTCATTAGCCGCAGTGACTTTCATCGCGTCACGTAATCCTGTTGTTTCAAATTCAAAACCGTAATCTTTAAAATGATAATTCATTAAAGGAACAACAGTTTGCTCTTCTTCATCTATAAGGTCAGCATTAATTTTTTGTAAGGATTGCTCAAAGAAATCTCCGGTGTTATCATCAGAACTTTCCACTGATGCATCTGCTTCTAAAGAAAAAGTTTCAGGGGATATTAAATTTTCAGTCTGTAATTGCTGCTCAACAATAGGGTCTTGGTTAGTCTGAAGAGAAGGCTCCGATGTACCAGGTTCTTCCACTTCCACTTCGGTATCTGATACCATAACTTCCTCTTCTCCAGTAGGCGGACCAACGAGATTTTTTTTTTCACCGACACCCATTAAGGTAACAAATTCATTTACCGTACCATTATACCCTGTGTCTACAAAGTATTTAAACGTGGCATTAACAGCTTCTGAATTAGTGTTAAGCAACTCTTTATACTCTTCAATAGTACCGTCATATCCTGTCTTAACAAAATACTCATAGCCGGCTGTGATAGCTTCTTCATTCATTATTCTTCTGTTTATGTTTCTTCGGTTGGTGTGGTAGGAGAATTAAATTGACCTCCGGTATTATCTCCACCAACACCCCCTCCTTTATTAGCCTTATCTACTTCCATTTGGATTCTTTTTTGCATTGCTTGTACTATATCAGATGTTTCCATCGCAAACACATCTCCTAAATCATATGGAGTGTTACCAATAGTAAAGGTCATATTATCTCCATCCATTTCTACTTTACCCCCTCCAATTCCTTTCGGATAAAACTCTGGTTTACTAATAAGTTCAGTGAACACTTGAGTCACCTCAGCGTTAGAATCATTCATGCTATTTAAACTTTTCCCTAAAGAAGATTTGTTAACCCAATCCACCGCACTAACCTCATCTCCATCTTCATTACGAACATTAGTATTAGAATCATATTCTACTAATGCTTCTGGGCCACCTACACCTACAGCATCATAAGTAACTGTCTTTCCTATATCACCACCTTTTCTTACGTAAGAATCATACTCCGTATTCATACCCACACCTTTCCATACTTCTCGCATAGCCTCGTCGGAAGTCTTTCCTTTGGTGCTTATAGTCATCGGTTTTTTATTTGGATAATTAATTACAATTCCATCAGATGTTTTTTCAATACTTGAAATATTACCATTACTTGCCGAAACTAAATACTGCATTGCAGACTCTGCTTCTCGTGCGTCACCTGTTACCATCATATTAACATTCTTTCCTAAATCAAGCTCTTTCTCATCAGCTCTACCGGCAGCAATATTAGCAGCGTTTGGTTGGTTGTATTGGAAAGTATTATCAGTAGCTTTTACTTCATTATCTAAGCCAGCTTTGATTTGGTCTTTAGCATAAGTCAATGCTCTTTCTTTTTGCCCATCTGTAAGCGCTGGTTCTACTACTACTCCGTTCTCCTTATACCCCATTACAATTACAGGGTTTTGAGATTGGTCAGCGTTAGGATTATCAGATGCCCACTTGTCAAACGCAGCTTGATCTCCAGCTCTATATTCTTCACCTAAACTATTCTGAACTCCGTTGTCAGCCAGTACACTTCCAATAGAAAAGTTTCCTTGAGCATTTAAAAGTTCATTAGCTTTGTCTGTAATGTATTTATCAGCTTGAGGAGTTTGCATAAAGTCTTTAATAGTAACTACAGCACGTGGACCCATACCATCTACATCCATTGTGCCTGCATTACCTGCTTTTATAAATGTTCCTAATTCTTCTACTGCCCCTACAGCTGCTGCTCCTACATCTATTTTATTAATTTCCTGCTTACTAATAGCAGTCATCCGGTTCATACTAATTAAATCATCCGGGCCTGTAAGTAAATTGCCATTTTCATCTATACGCCCAAAAGCTAACATCCCTGTTTCAGGATTAGTAACTAACTGTAAATTTTTAAGGTTACCAAAAGATTCCATTCTCTCACCTAAGTATTGTTCTAAAGTACTGGACTCCCCGCCTTGCATTCTCTCACTGTATCTTTTAAAATCTTCATCCCAACTCTTAGCATTCTTTTGAAACTGTGTAAACCCTGAGCTTATATTATTCTTTAATTTCTGAAAGTCCTGAGGTCTTAACTCTCCTCTTTTCATTTTTTGTTCTGCTTCATATATAGCATTAGCTGCATTGTTAGCTCCGTCAATGGTCATATCCATTAACGTCTTGTTATCCATTTGGTCTAACTCATTTAATGCATCTAAATTCTTTTTAGTGTCTGCATCAATAGCATCCTTTCTTTCTTGACGATCGGTAGCTACACCCGTAAAAGCATCACTAATAGTTTTAGCCTGCTCAAACCAATTTATTCTACTCCCTTCTTTTTCTTGAGCAAACGTATCGAAATTTATATTTCGCTTTGCTTTAGTTGGATCTACTGCCATTTTATAATTTTTTAAATTCTACATCAAGCATAGAATAATTAACCATATCATATTCCCCTATTCTAATAACTGCGGTTGGATCAATTTCATCTGACATAACTCCTTGATATATTCCTTCTTCATTCTTATATTTAAAGCTATATATATTTAAACCACTTGGAGATTGTCCTATTAGTTTAATATTTTCTTTTAATCTTCTATCCGAACCATAAAGATCATTAAATGAATTAGGAGTAAAAGAACTAAAATTCATCTGAGGATCTCCCAAGACGCTTGATGGATTAGAAAAAGCAGACTGATTAGTAGTCAACCCACCTTTAGAAAGGTCTATATTACTACTATCAAAAGCACTGGATGTTCCTGGAGTAGGTGCTCCACCTTTTTTTCCATACAACGGGGCGGCTTTTCCTATTTGAGTTACCATAGATCCTGCACTTTGTATTCCTTGTTGAATTGAAGCTGCTCTTGCGGCCTCTGAATCACGTGCAATTTGTTTTTGTTCTTTCGCATTAGCCACATCCATTTGTAATAACTGCTGATTGACAGCGTCTTTAGATTGCGCTTTAGTAGCTTGAAGGTCAGAGATTTGTTCTCCCATAGCAATACGAGTTTTCTCTGCTTGATCCGCCTGTGTCGCTCCTATTCTTCCTACACCTGCCGCTAAAGCTCTGGCATCCCCCTCTTGAAGAGCCTCTGTGCTTTGCTGAGCTACTGCTAAGTTGTTTTCAAACTCTGCTTCATAAGCATCTAAAGGAACGCTTAGTCCTTCATAAAAATCTGTTTCTGCTTTTTTCTTAGCGTCCGCCATAGCTTTACTTGCTGCATCCTTAGCTGCATCTCCTTCTCTTTTTGCTTTAGCCGCGTTAGAAAAACTCATATAAGTAGAGGCGCCGGCTGAGGCGATACCTACTACTGCTGCTGTTACTGCTGCCATATTATATTGTTTTTATCATCTCATGAGTATAAGTACTTCCTTCTACAAAATTGTTTTTCTTATATACTTCAATCAATGGTTTGTTTTTAATTAATGCGTAAATATATTTATTTCCTTTTTTCTCTGCCTCTTCACTAATAGTTTTTACTAATAACTCTAATGCATCCCTTCTGTTTTGTCTTTCTTTATAATGACGATTAGATATTATCCAGTCGCACCATGCTGCTTTTGAGTTAGTTAGATACATAAAACCCGCACATATAGGAGTTTCCTTATCATAAACTATAAAACCACCCGTTCCATTATCAGGTAAAAACTCCTTTGATGGAGGTGTCCATCTCCAATCTTTCCACCAGCCACATAGAATATTATCGTAGTCTGTTGCGGTTAATGGTAATATATTTAATTTCATTAACGCAAAGATAATAAATTCTACGGATAACTTTTCATCACGCTACTACCTACAGAAAATAATTCTACAGGACTTGTATTGGTATTTTGTAGTGTAAACTGCATAAAATAACCACGCGCTCCATGAGACTCTGCAACAGCATTTTTCATAAAGATAATAAAATCTGCAGCAGCACCTGGTCCTGTAGTCAGCGCACCATCTAAAGCAGGTACTGTATCATTAAAAGTTATTGTATTAGTTGTTCTATCAATACCAGTTATTTGTCCTAAATAAGAAGGGACACCAACTACAGAGGTTGCCTCATATAAAAAGTCTCCTACTGAAACAATACTTCCAAGATTAAAATTAAACAGTAATGTAATAGCAGGGCTTACTCCCCCTACCACTGCTACCGGACCAATACCATTTGTAGATCTTGCCTTCCAATTAACAGTGGTTTCAAGTTCTCTTAAAAAGGTAAACCATTCTCTTTCTTTTTCTACAAATTCGGTAGCTAACATAGACCCCGTTCCAAGCTCTGTGAATAAAGCAGTACATGCCCACCTGTCATCACTCTCATAAGACATGGTTTTAAAAAGTTTAATAGTCTGAGGTTCGGTATTAAACACCCCTGTTATCTCAGAGGTATATTGTACTCCATAATAATTATTTCTTATAGGATTAGTATTGTGTCGGTATAAATTACCTCCATTAAAACTATAAAAATAACTATTCATCCCTACCATGTAATCCGGTAAATAAGAATAGAATGAAGGCCATCCTTTAGCCTCCTCACTATATGATAATGTTGCTGCTGGTAATGCCATATTAACAAGCTGTTAAATTAATAATTACTCCGTTTGCTGTTTGCATACAATAAAATGCCCCTCCAAAAAACACGCTATAATAACCGTCTGCTATTGCGTTAGCTCCCTCTGGGTCACTAAATACCCAATCATTAACAGCTGGAGTTCCCGCTGTTCCCGAAACTTCAGCATGATAAAAAGTATCCGGGGCTGTAACAATCAAACAAGCTGTTGGGCAATCTACTTGAGCAGCCAGTGTTCCAGTAAAAGATGGTAGTTGCGCTGGACATTTAACAACCATAGACCAGGAATAAGCAGTTGGTAAAGAACCCCCTGAATTTTCTATAACAAAATCAATAGTAGTCGCCGCTACTGTTTTAGGAACTACCATAATAGTTGTTCCAAATCCTACTCCAAACGAATCTAAATCTACTCCTCCCGCAGCTTGATTTGTAAAAGGACCCCAAGTTGCAGTAGCACCTGTAGGGGCCCACACTCCTCCACTATAATTGAATACTGAACCTGTATAATTAGAACCTGCACTACCCGCTGCGTTAGTAACCCCACAACAACTTTCAGAACCAATTAAGCCCTGTAGATATCCACCTACAGCTGCTGGAGAAGAATATTCGCTGGCTGTAATACCATTATATGTCCACGTACATCTGGCTGTAGAATCAACAGATACAGTAAACTCAACAATTACGGCTCCCGTTCCAGTTCCAACATCTACCGCCACCTTGTGTTGTCCAAAAACAGTATTAGAAATAATAGAAGAGCCGCAAGAATTAATACATGAAGGACATGTCTGAGCTGTTCCTAATACTCCACCTGACATCTGTCTTACTACACCTCCTTGAGAATAAAATCCATTAGGAGCTACAGTTGTAAAACCTGCATCCGTATATAACCCTGTTGCTAAAGCAAAGCTTGTTCCATCATAAAAATAAGTTCCTAATGTTGCCATATAATTTAATTTTTTAACATGTTCCTGAAGCTATTACGTCTCCGTTATTTCCTACTTCTATCCAATTCTTAACAGCTGCCGGTTGATTTTGATCTACAATATAATAGCCAGTTGGTAGTAAGGCACTTGGATTACATGTTGTGTCTGCATAACATATTTCTCCAATTTGAGGAATCGCTCCTGACCCTTCAAAAGAATATAGCTGAGCTCCAGGGCTATTAGTATTTGTATTACATACATCCACTATATTAGATCTTTGTGGACCAAACCATGTTGTACTTGTACATACTGGACTACATCCACAGCATGCCTCTAAAGCTGTTCCCCCTGGTGTAGCAGCATAACATAACTCACTGCTTGTAATCTGTCTTAAATCCCAAACTAAATATAAATAATTAGAAGTAGTAGGGAAGTTAAACGGAGTTAAGGTTTTAGTCCCCTGCTCTTGACCAGGAAGACCTGATATTGGTAATGGAGCAGCACCACCTGCAGCAATTACCGCCATTAAAGCTATTATATCCGCCGAAGAAGAGGTATATAAAGTCGAGGATGGATAAACATACATACTGTTTTGAGAGCTATTCCATACAAAGTCATCAAACCCTTGCTTTAAAGTTTTCATGGTTAAAGTAGGAACAACTCCACCCCCTGAATACGGAAAGACTCCTACAGATCTTATTCCTGTTTGAGAAAGATACTCAGTCGGAGTAGAAGTTCCTAAAGAAGCTAAGTTATTTAAAGAAGGAGAAATAGTACTGCCGTCCGTCCAATCATATTCAAAGTGAATAAACTGACCTGACGTACTTGGTGAGCTTAACACTACTCTTACTACTGTTAAGGCAACTTGGGTAGGACAATTTACTGTAATATCATACGTTACATTACCTTGAGCAGTAGCTGTATCCGGCGTTATAGTAACAGTAATTTCATTAGGTGTAACCGCTGTTTTTTGAACAGTAAGCGTACCACTTGCCCCTACAACACCTGTGGTCGAAGTAGTTCCATCCCAAATAGCATCTACTGTCATTTGGCCACCACCAGTAATAGTATAATCTATATCTATAGGACCAATAATATCTCCTACGTTAACACTATACGTTAACACATTAGTAGCATCGGTTTGTGTTATAGTAGTGCCACAAGGAGTTGCTCCTGGCGCTGCGGCTGGTAAACTTTTTAGATTACTACTAAGAACATACTCATTCATATACGGGTCGTAACCCCCTAATTTTTGAGTAGTAAGTTGTTCTGAAAATTGATCTCTAAACCATGAACGCATTCCGGCTTGTGAGATTATTTGAATTTGATCTGTGTTACGGGACGTTCCTCTTAAGTTTATAACCGCAGCTCTTTTAGCGTCGGTAAAGAACATATCAGCACCCCATGCTGCAAAACTCTCCGGATTAAAACTAATACCATACTCTTCAATACGAGCCACCTGCGTTCCTAACACTTCAGGTACAGATGCAATAGCTCCACCACCGGTAGAGTCTGTAATAACATTTTTACCAGCTAATACATAAGATATTCTATCCTCTTGTAAACAGAGGATGTCAGTTTCTCTGGAATGTAATATTTGTATAGGACCAAAGTCTGCTTCACAATCTTTATAGTTTACAAGTCCTAAATTAAACTCATTTAAGTTGTTAGAATTAGCCGCTCCACTATACACACCACTATAAGTCATTCCTGCAAATCTATCAGCTTCTTTAAAATCTTGATTAGATACCGCTAATACGCGCTGGCCCATGTCAAAACTTTTAGTTCCTGGAGAATCATTTACTCTAAAGCTTTCTACTCCATTACCAAAAGTATAACAGTTAGCAAAAGGTAAAGTAACCTCAAGCGGTATACCCGCCTGTTGGTTAATATCAGTTGCGCCTCCCGCTGACTGATGATATCTTTTATTATCTAAAGGATCTACATATATATCTAACATCTGAGAGGCATCGTAAAATAAATTAGGATCTACCTCCGATGGCTCTGTCTCCCATATAATTAATTGACCCCCCCTGATTACTTCTATCTTAGTACCTACATGCCCTGGTCTTTTATCTCCCCAAAAACTTGTACATCTTTTAATACCACAACGGTTTCTGAAATTTAAATCACTACCATTAGTAAAGCAGTAAAACTTAGAAACAAAACACGAAGCCGTTTTTGCATTAGGAGAACCAAAAGGGTTTCCAGAGTTTGGAAATTGTTGAGCACTCATTGCTGTCTTGCTACCGGTAGTAATATTTACACTATCTCCATTCCACCATTTATTAAAATCAGGGTAATCTTGACTGGCAGTAAATGTTTCATCAAAGAAATATTTTTTTCGGGTACAGTTATTTCCTTTTTCTCCTCTCCAATTATCAATTCTAACACGAATACTTGATCCTGCAGGTAAATCATATGGCGTTCCACCACCAGTTACATCATTGGTAAGATTTAAACTATATGAATTAGAAAGGTTACAGTTGGTAGCATTAGTAGACGCGGTCTTATTACCATAACTTATTACGGCATCATCCGGAAATTCTGTAGTAAAACTACCTGGCTTTATACACATATAAAGTCCTGCTGGATTTAGACCCGGACCAGGTGCAAAATCAGCAGTGTTTCTACTAAAAGCTCTGATCTCTAATACCTTACACACTACATTTCTATTAAGAGGACCATTGGTATCGCTCTTAACAACTAAGTTCATTCCTTGAGTAACAATATTAGTGTTATCTCCTTCTAACTTAAACCATAAAACCGAAGGGTCTTTTTCATCTGCATAATACTGCGTAGAAAAAACCGTGAAATATTCACCCTCACTTGGCTTCATAACAAATTTATATTTAGAAGCCCAGTATGGAGGTAGATTATATAAAGTTACTTTACAGGTGTTTTTATCTCTTGAATTAATAGGAGGTACATATAAAGTATTTTGATCGGATACTAATACAGTAGATGCTCTACCATAATCATCCATATAAACAATACCTGTTTCATAATCTCTATTACTATGTAAGCTATAAGTGTCAGAAGTTAAAAGGTATCCCACTGTACTACTAAAATCTTCAAAATTAAAAAACTCAAACTGCTCACTAACATCCCCAGGATTAGGGACATCCTCGGAATAAAATCTTACGGCAGGAAGCTGAATAGTAAAAGAACTACCAGTTACACTGAAAAAAAATCCTTGTTGCAAACACGTAGAGGTAGCGGCAGGAGCTCCACATGTTGAAGCTGTTCCATTAGGGTCTGTTATAGCACTATTTATAAACTCCATAGCTGTCCCTGGAGGAGGAGAAATAACTTGATTAAACTTATCTGTTAAAGTCCCTCCGGAACCTGAGTTATTTATAGGTTTTATTTGTTGATAGTTTCCATTAATATTAAGCCCCAGAGGATTTTGAAAATCTATAGAGTTAATCATATCATTAACTGTTGCATAGTCTTGAGGAGCAGTAAAGCTCCAAGTAAGACTAAAAGGACTGGTTTGTTGAAATACTGAATCGCTATCAGGTCCTGAAGCAATAGGGTTTTGACCTCCACTAACCTGAGCCGGTGCCGCTGAAAGAACACTAACATCAAAGTTTAGTGTTAACCCTGTTTTTATAGGAAGTTCTAATGCAGCTAAATCAAAAGTAATTCGACAGTCATCTACACTTACAGATGCTGGACCACCAGCCACATCCTGTCCTATATCATAAGCAGTTCCATTACTTGCTACTGGAGCGTCTAAAGCAACTCCTCCAATTTCTTCTATTACATGTTCTGTACTGTAAACAATAGGAATCTTTTGGTCATTTTGATTAGTTACATTATAACCATCAATATAGTTACCATATATTAATCTATTACCCTGAATAGTCTGAGCTTTAGCTACACGTGGTACATTATCATATTGTCTTAGTATTTCATCCGATCCTAAAGTAGTATATATCTTACTATTACTAAAAGTAATAGATTGTTGCTGCTCATCTAACCAACCTAAATCTTGTTTGTTATATCTTTCTATTACATAGATAATATTATTCCCGCTTTCTTTATAAAGCAAATCTACTTCTTTCACTCTTTTAGAGCCTGTAGAAAATTCTATTAACGCCCCATTAAAACGGTTTTTCATTCCAGCGTTATTAAAAGTATCTAAATCAAACCTAAAACTTCCTGGCTGAAAAGCAGGTTGAGAGAATAAAGAAGTAGCACTATAACCCCCGTCTTGATAACGATACCTATAAGCAAAACAAACAAACCTGGTTTCCATGTAATTTTCTTCTCCAGGAAAGTTTTGTAAAGTAACTTTAGGAACCGCTAAAGGAATGTAAGGTATAGCTGGATTTTCATCTTCAAACCCTGGTGGTTTTACAATAACACTTATGTCTTCTTCTACAATACCATCCACACCTACCGCTGGGTCATTATAGTTTCTTGTTACATTTATATATCTTGGAGGATTTAAATCATCTGTAAAAAACAATTGATCTTCAATCTTACTTACTCCTGTAATTAAATAAGTAGGATTAAAATTTAAAGTAGTTTTTCCCGATCCTGCTACTCCATCAAATACCGAAACAATATGGTATGTTACAGCTGTAGTCTTAGTATCAAAAGAAACTACAAGATCAACTTTACCAGTAGGAGACCCAGGATTAACTGGATCATGAACAAACCAATATATAGTTTCCTCCATTCCATCTTCGTAAACCCCCATACAAACTGCGTTTGCACTTAAACTATTACCGTCAAAAGCCAAGAAAGTTAATTGAGTATTTCCTTTGGAGTTTTCAACCGCACCAATCTCAGTGGTTTCTGTGGACCCAAGCCTAACATTTTGCGCATCTACATATTCTCCTAAAGGAATTAAGCGTTCATCAACGCTCTTATTCATTCGACCTGCTATAAAATTTGCTCTTATATCCGCCATCTTATTTTATCCATTTATCCTGGCCTCTTAAATTTTGTAAGAGTCTTCCTGGGTGTATATTACTTAATCTTAACTTGGCATTTCTAAGTAGAGAAGACTTATCTTTTCTTGCTCTATTTACTACATATTCTTGCACCCCGAACCTTCCATTTAAAATAGAATATTTAATATAAGCATATATAAATTCTTCAAATAATTTATTTACACTTACTAAAGAGTCATCACCCTTCTCTAATCCGTCTGAAACATATTCTAATACTACAAATTTACCAGCCATTCCAGACATAAAGTTAATTGCTCCTCCTTTTTTGTTTATACTAAAGGTAGGATTTTGATTAGCCGTTTCAGTATTCAATCCAAAACGATCCCCAAAATTATAATCAAAATACCAATTTCCATCTATATTATATCCGAGATTCCCATTATAAGGACCAGTTCCTAAATACATATTTTTTTGGGTCCCTTCTAATCTTTTAATATCAAAAAATGAATCTTGAGGTTTTAATACGTTTCCATCTATATCAAATAATATTTTACAATCATTATCTTGCAAATAAGCCCCACTCCAATTTGTCTGAATATTTTCAGTCATAGGATAAAGCATTCCGTTTTGCATTAAAGATACTCTAACCCAATTAACATAATCAGGAGGAAGTACAAATCTTAACTGATCACATACTTCTAACTCTAATATCTTTATTTCTTTCATCGCATCATAGTTCAATTCTTGTATTCCTCTTTTAGCATGGAATAAAACTTGATAACGATTTATATTGTTAATTATCTCATGGTTTCCTTGATACATTAACATAAAATTATTTACTATATTTTCTAAAGTAACATACTGATATGAACCCCAGTTTTTATCTTCAGGAACTATACCGCCATTTTCGTAATATTGATAATCTGTAATATATGCCATAATTAACTTGTTTCTTGTGTGTCTAAAGTTTCTTCTGTACCTCCAAATTTATATACCATATCCTCTCTAATTTCAATACCTATATACTGACAAATTTTTGCAATTAAAGTAGGCTCGTCAGAATCTGGCAATTCAAACTCTTGAAAATCAGAAGCCCCTGGATTAAATAACGGTTCTCCTCCCACTAAACTGGTCCATGACCATTTAGGGTCTAAAGGATAGCGTATGTATTGCGCTTGTATATCTCCTACATTTCTAATAGTAGAAGGATAAACTGTAACTGTATTTCCCCCCACTCCTGATGGAGTAGGTATATTAGAACTGGCTCCCCCTAACACATAACAAGGATAAGTAGTAGTAGGAGCGGTTAGCATAGAATTAGTTAAATAAAATACTTTACTTTGACTTACTCTTTCTACTTCTCTAATATTAGTATTTGAATAGATAACATAATTTTCGGCAGCGTTTTTGAATATATCATCACTTAACTCTAATATATTTGTTGTTTGAACTCCCGTTACATATGCTTGTTCTATAGGAGAAGCACTTAAGTTAACTACTAAACTCCCAATTGCGGGAGTAGGAGCTGAAGCCGGTATAGTAGTCCAACCTACAGCTGCATTGTCCTGTAATTCATATGGAGAAACAGCTGTTGATGATCCATTAAATAAAGGGGTAGAGTAATAATATAATTTATTTATTAAATAATAATCAGCAGGAAGAGAAAAAGTATTATTAAGAGGGGAAGCTTTTGCTAAAAATGTCTCTGCTGAAAAACTCTCTATTACTTCTACTAATCCTTTTACAATATTAGCGTATTCTGTCCCTGAGGTTCTATTGTTTTCTTTATTAATCCAATTATTGTATTGATAAAAATAGTCCTCAAACATATCCATCTGAGCTTGCTTGGCATATAGATTAAAATCTTGAGGAGATATATATCCATAGTTATTTTTATTAGCAATTGCTAATACTGTATTTCTTACCTCATTTATTGATGCAGCCATAACCTTTAAATGTTTTCACAAAGATAAGAAAAAAAAAGAGGTCCACTTTTTTTTGTAGACCTCTCTTAATATATTTAAATAATATATTACTGCACTCGTAGTATAAAATAATTTTGACCTCCTAACCACGTAGTATTAGTAACTGCGTCAGCAGGATTTAGTAATCCAGGGAAATCGTAAACTGGTTCAGTCCATGACGTTTCTAAAGAAGCAATTATAGCATCTTGAATAGCTGCTCTCATGTCTTCATTTCCTACTGCTCCTGTGTCAGAATAAGCATATACAACATCCGCTACCGCAGCCGTAGTTGAATCATAATCAAGATCTACTCTACTGTTATTAGCAGCAAGCGCGTTATTTTCTACAAGCATAACATCTGCTGATCTAAGCATTTTATTATGATCATCTGCTCCACTTTCATATACCATATAAGCATCAGTGTTTACAAATATATCATCAGCCACACCTAATTTAGTAGGAGACACTGAAGTAACTGTAGTAGTAGTTCCTCCTGTAATATCATACGCGTAGTCACCTACTTTAACTCCTGCTGTTATAAAGTTAGCACTTGAGTCTTCTAAGTATCCTGCTGTCGTAGCGTCGGCAGTACCAGATTTTAATACTGTATATTCTGGCATGAATATATCATAAGTTGCAGCAGCAGGAACCCCTGTTCCTTGAGATGCTGTTGGCCCGATAGCTGTTAAAGCTAACTCTGTATCTGAAGTTACTGCAGTAACAATATACATTTCACCACCTGCCGAAGCATTAGTAGTTCTATCCCATACAATAGCATTAGGAAGTACACTTGCTGTAAAAGTTGCTGTAGCATCTTTAAGCTGAACTCCAGTTGGAGCGTCTCCTGCTCCTGTAAGAACTACATTTAATTGTTTAAAGTTTATAAATTTTTCCATTTTTGTATACATGTTTTAAGCTATTGCAATTGACGTTAGCGGGTTAGTACTATCGAAAGATCCGGAATCACCACCAGAAACCTGGCTACCAAGAACAAATCCATTCGGGTTATAAGACTCTACAACATTAGTCCATCCGGAACTTAATGCCTTTTTTACTGCTGCTGTAACACTTTCTAAAAGAATAGGAGCAGCATAAGTGTTTGGCCACGTCAAGGTAGTTTGCTTACCATCAAGGTAATCAATTCTAACTGCAGTGGTTGAGGTCTGTTTAATAATTTTAATGCCACTAATCGAAACCAATTGGTCTTGACTATTTGTCCCATTGGCATCTAATACTGGGATACTAAGAAATTTTTCCATAATAATAATAATTTATGAGTTAATAATAATTTATGCTATATCAATATTTGATACTGCGTACTTTGGTGCTAATGGAAACGCAGCGTTAGTCCAAGATGTACCTAACGCTAAAGCAGCCGCGTCTTGTAATATTTTTCTAAACTGTGTTCCTGAGTTTGTTGCTGTAGGAGCTCCTACAGTTGCGTGAGTAAAAGTAATTACTTTTCCGTTACCATACGTCATAGTAGTCTCCGTAGCTGGAGTACCTCCTACTTCAATAAGTTTTAATCCCACTAAAGGAACTAATTGGTCTCCCTCGTTAGTAACAGGGATGCTTAAAAATTTTTCCATAATAATAATAGTTTATGAGTTAATAAAGTGCAAAGATACATAAAAAAAAACACCCTGTGTAAGGGTGTCTTTATCATTAAGCTTTAGTAGCTTTCTTTTTCTTTTTAGGTTTTTCTATTTCCACCTCTTTCATTTCGTTAGCTATTTCAATCTTAGGAAGATCTCCTGATAACTTTCTTTTTAAAAGTTTATAGGTTTCAACACCATCATCAGTTTGACAATAAGAAGCTACAATATCCATAGGGTCTTCTCCAAATGGTACTGTTAAAAATTTCTTCTTATTATTCATTAAATTAAAATACACATCTCTTTGCTGATTTCTTAATTGAAGCAATCCGTTTTGGAAGAAAAGAACTACATCTTCTTGAACCTGTAAAGTAGGGTCGTTTAATAAATCTATAAACTCCATAGGATTATTTCTGGCAAATACTAATATATCTCTTTTTAATTCTGCAGTACTCATATTGTCTACATCTGCTCCTAACAACACTCTACCGATAGTACTTAACTTTTCTATTGATAAATCACGTGCTAATAACTGAGCATCTAATACCATAGTTTCTACTTCTAACTCTTGAGCTGCATCTTTTGCTTCATTTATTTCTTCAAAAATCATTCCGTTACCCGGATGTAAAGAAAGAAAATGTTGAAGCACTTGGTTTTCTTTAGTAACATGCAATAACCCATCTTCAAACATAATAGGTTCCATTATTACATTCCCATCTTGCTCGTCTTCAAAAGGTGATTTCTGATTTCTTGCGTAACGCAAGGCTCTGTTTTCTCCTGTCTCATCATCAAAGTGTAAAAGATTAGATCTTTTAGAGTGATGAGAAGATAGCATGTATGCTAAAGGAGTTTTGTTGTTTTTTAGTTTATAGCTTTTAGCTGTAAATTTTGCTGGTTTTTTCATTTTATTATAATTTAATTAAAGTTAAAAAAAAGGGGAGGAGATTAATCCTCCCCCTAATTACTAATTGTTAGTCTTGGAAGATAAAGAAGTTGTTTGCACCTAAAGTACAACAAGCTCTTTCACTCAAGAAGTTAACTTGCATTGCATCTAAGTCAGATGTTCTTGCTCCACCAGCAGAACCAGTGATCCAAGTTTTGTAACGTCTGTCTTCAGTCTCAGACGCTCTGTATCGAACGTGTAAGAATGGACGCTTAGCGTTTTTACCTAAGATTTGGTCATATACTGAAGTAGATCCTGCAGGAACTAAAAGTCCGTTAACATTTCCACCTACTATATCACCTCTCATTGTAGCATCGTTAAGATATTTCCAGTCAGACTTGTAGAAGTCATAACCTCTACGGAATCCTGTGAATCCTAAGTTAAGTGCCATCTCTTCATCATTATCAAATAAACCATATGATGTACCACCCGCTCCGTAAGAGTTTTGAGCAGCTAACATATCGTCAATATCAAATGAGAATTGTCTGTTACAGAAAATAACATTTTCCTCAATAGCACCTTGCTTGTCTAATCTTTGGATTACTGTATCGAAACCAGCAAGAGTAGTTGGGTTACCACCTCCCCATACATTTCCTCTTGTTTCTACTACATAGAATACTCCCTCAGAACCTGCGTTGATTGTACCTACCGCAGCAGCTGAAGAAGATAAAGCCGCTTCTGCACCTGAGTTAGGAGCTGCTGGAACTGCTTCAATCATTGCTGTTTCTAAGTAGTCTTCAAAACGTAATCTTGTTTCGTGCTCAGACTTCATGTACCATAAGTATCCAGATCCACCATTTTCAGTAGATATTTCAACCCATCCAATTTGAGCCATGTCAGAACCACTTACCTCGTAAGTATCCTTAATGATAATTGGTTTGTTGTCAAAGAACACATCGTTAGACTCTAATGAATCTTGCATTCCTGTAGTTCCTTTAGCGAATTCCGAACCGTAAATCATTACAGTTAATGTTGTTGGAGTTGCTGGAACTACAGATAAAGCTTCGTAGAATGCTACAGTAATAGTATTCTGAGTAACACCTGTTACCACTGCTTTGTTATGTAACGTAGACCCTGCAGTGTTGTCAGATATAAAAATAGTCTGTCCAATTCTAACAGCGATGTTAGATCCTACTGGATTTAACGTGTCGTTTACTGTTAATGTACCTGTAGTAGCACCTGTTGCTGCTAATGTTACATTAGTGTATTTAGTATGTAACCTTCCTTGTTCAGCCCATTTTATCATGTCTGAGTTAGAAGGCATTTCAGCACCTACCATTCTTAAGAATGAAGCTACTGTTCTATTACCATATCTTTCAAATTCTTTTTCATATGTATCTGGAAGATACTGATTTAAGAAATCAAAATTGGTAATATAGTTTGTTGGCAGGGCAATTCTTTCCGCACTTGGCTGAAGGTCAAACCCTGGACTTGGTAATACTGCCATAATTTTTTAATTTTTTTAATTATTTAACTTTGTTTAATACTTCTAATCTTGAGTCCTCTACCACTACTTGTATCGCCAACAGCTTTGATTTGTAATCCATTTTTATTTAATGAAACAGGCGCTTTACGCATGTCCATATTAATATTCTTGGACTTCTTACTAACTTCGTCTACAGTCGCGGTTACTCCTTGATTGTAGAAAAACTCAGCAAACTTATCAATATTCATAGCTACTGACATTGCTCGATGGTATCCAGCTGGATCACTAATCATTCCTGTTTTTTCATCCATGTATTTACCCACGAAATTCTTAACATCAGATTGTTTTCCTTTTAGCTCTTTACTATCTCCAGGTTTAAACGTAAATTTTTTCTCTCCGACATTGAACTCAAAACCTTTGAATTCATCGTTAAAGACTTCATCAGTCTTTGATAAGAAATAATCATACCTTCTCTTCTGTGCTTCTTGAGCAGTTTTTGATTCCTCTATATAACTTTTATAACTATTAAATTTTTCTTTGTCCTCGTCAGATAATCCACTCCCACTTGACTCAAGAGGAGTTTTATATTTATCTTTTTGTTCATTGAAAAACTTTTTAGCTTTAACAAGTTCTCGTTTTTTTGCTCTCTCAATTTTCTTAATTTCTTTTGGCTCATCTAAATCAGCATCATAACCAAACTTATCTACCATTAAGTCTTTAATATCCTCACTATCTAAACCTTCTTCAGTATGAGAATAATATTGAGATAACAATTTATCGCTATCCATGTCATCATAGTTTTGTTGTAACTTAACAAAATCTTCAATGCCACGTCCAGTTTCTTTTTTGTACTTAAAATATGCAGAAACATCTTCAGGCAAATCTTCATTTAACTCACGTTGAGCAAATAAATCATCTACGGAAGATATGTCTTTATCATATCTTTCTTTAATATATGAAAGAACGGTTTCATCAGTTAAATCTGATGATTCTTTTTGTGTTTCATCTTTCTGTTGTACTTCTTCTTGCTTACTCTCGGAGGTGGTACTCTCAGCGCTTGTATCCACTCGCTCCACTTCAGTGTCACTTTCTGTAGAGCCGATTTTTTCTTCATGTTTTTTAAGTAATGTCTCTTCTACTTCAGCTCGCGATTTTTCTTCTCCCGTAACTTCTTTTACTATAATTTTTGGTTCTTGATTTTCTTCCATTTTTATTTAATTTAATTTATGCAAAGTTAATATTTATTTAATTATATTTTTAAGGCTTATCTTGGATTAAATTCAGCTAAGTCAAAACCATCTAAACTATCTTCATTAGACTCAAAGTTAATAGGAGGTCCTCCTGTTTTTCTCTGAGTAATCATTTTGGATTGCTGAGTATTCCCTTGACTAATACGCTCTGCTTTCGCATCTTCTTTCTGAATTTCTCGAGCATTTATTTCGGACTGCTCCATTCCTCTTAATTGCATATTATAGTTAAACTCTACATCCATTAATCTTCTTTTTAAATCAGCTTCGTTAGTTTGCTTTTCTATCTCAAAAGCAATCTCCGCTTGTTTAAGTTGAATCTTAGCCTGTATCTCTGTTTGAGTTTGTTGCATCTTAGCTTGAGCCGCTTGTTGTTGCAATTGCATTTGTTGTTGTCCTTGCATTGCTTGCTTTTGCATCTCTTGTTCTTTTTTCTCAGCAGCCGTTTGTTTTCTTTTTACTTTTAATAATTGATTAGCCATTTTTAAATTGCTAATAGTTCTAATATCAATCGCATCTTCTAAATCAATTCCTCCCATTTTTAAAGCTGCCTGTATATTAGCTTCTAATTGAGCTTTTTCTTCTTCGTCTGGACTCATTTCTATAAATACACCAAAGTCATAGATATATAAATTTCTTATCTCATCTATTATGCCTAAGTTATATTTTCCTATTTGCATAGCAAACTCATCCTTAAAGTCAGAATATTCCAAAACATCTGCCGTTCTAATAGATAAACACTCCGCTAATGTTCTGGTTATATAAAGACTCGAATTTAAAATATGTCTTGTAGCTACGTTAGAATTTAATGCAGCTAACTTTTGAACCCCTACTAAAGAGTTAGGGTCAGGAGTAGAAGCATCTCTGGCTTCATTTAAACCTGTCACCTGTCTTATCATTCCTAAGTAATGATTATAATTACCTATAAGCATTTGCATTTTACTCCCTCCACTATTAGATGTTAATTGAGTAATAGGAACCTTTGCATTATTATATTCTCCATCTTGAGTGTAACTTCTTCCCACTACACTACCAGTTTGGAAATAAAGACGAAGAGCATCAGAAGGATCATAGGCATTTCCAGTTCCCAAATCTACTTCACTTAACCCATCAGCATCTATAAATACACCATCAGGAACTACTTTAGAAACTACCTGTTGTAATTTTAAATGAGTCATCTGAATTAAATCAGCAAAGGGAATCATTCTTTTTACTAATGAATCTAATATTCCTTTATACATTCTTGGAGCGCAAGCTACATAATTAGGCATAGCATATTGACTTGCAGAATTTGGCCTTACCATGTTTTCCATCATATCCCACTTAAGTAACAAGTTACTTCCCATAACCATCACTCCGTCATACCACACGTCTATTCTTTTTTCTACTCTTTCAAAGTTACCTTCGTCCATCATTTCTTGAGGAGGATTAAACTGATCATCTTTTTCTACAGTTTTAAAAGTTCCTTCTGCGGTTTGTTTTTTCTTATAAACAAAACTATTAGTAGTTTTATAATTAAAAAATAACAAGGTACAGCTATCTCTTGCAAACATGCTGTTCTCATATATAGCCGCTGTATTATAATAATTATACCACGCTTGACTATATTGAGATATCTCTTCTAAATCTTCTGTTGTTAAGTCAGGATTTATTTTTAACACTTCAGTAATAGGCAGAGTCTTTAATTCTCCCCAATAAAAACAATCCTTAAAGTAAGGATCTTCAGTATAGCTATATACTACATTAGCAGGATCAACATATTCTACACGAATACCATCTCCTTGCTGGAACATGTGTTTAGTAATACCTATACCTATTGTAGTTAAATCGTAATCTACTCTACGCCTGGTGTCTGTATAATGATTCTCTTCCAACATAGTATTAATAGCTATTTCATTAGCTATCTCTATGCCAGGTTTATAGTTGAGTTGCATATATAATTCCATCTCACTGTCACTCTGAGGTAATGTTTTAGGATCCACCTGAAACACTTCCATATCAAAATCTTTTTCTACCTGATGAAATAAATCTTGAGCGGCTACATTAACCTCTACCATCTTTTGGAATTGATTTCTTTTTTCCGCAGACATAGCGTCTTGAGCTTGACAGTTTATTTTAAATAATCTATCTGCCATTCCGTTTACTACAATGTCTACAAATTTAGGAATAACAGGAACAGGTGTCCAGTCTAAATTTAAATAAGACAGATCTCCGTCTACCGCTAACTCATTTTTATATTTTGCTACTGACTGCTCTCCTCTGGCATACAATCTTAGTCTATTAAAGTCGGCCCATTGATTGTAAAACCTACAATTCATTCCGTCTTTTCTAAACCACTCATATTGTATTGCTTGACCTACTTGTAATCCAAATGTCTTTTCTTTCTTCTTGCTATCGGATACAAATTGATCAGGAAACGCAGCAGATTGAATGTCTATTGTTACTGGTTTCATGTAATTATTTTACTAAGTGTACTTGTATTATTATATCTCGCAAAGTTAACACTTATTTTTGATTTTTGTTTAGACGGCGTGTATAAGTGTTTTTGATTAG
>Ga0208919_1000353_pt1 | contig 32862 bp, 28 predicted proteins | sample 4_EtaG_FD_184076 | JGI IMG/M metagenome (GOLD analysis project Ga0208919, IMG submission 184076) | Marine viral communities from the Subarctic Pacific Ocean - 4_ETSP_OMZ_AT15127 metaG (SPAdes) (version 3) | ecosystem: Environmental > Aquatic > Marine > Oceanic | place: Pacific Ocean | collected...
TCATCCGCCCGCGCCAGCCGATCTTCGCGCGACATCTGAGCCGCAATGATCCGCTCAACCTGCTCCCGGGAATTGTTATCCCGGGCCATGGTGCGCCCAATCTGGGTTTCTTCAGGCACGTCGATCACGATAATGCGGTCAACCAATTCGTGCTGGTCGGTCTCGAGAAGGAGAGGGGAGACCAGAAGCACGTAGGGAAGCTGGTAGTTTTCCGGGTTCAACTGCCGAATCAATTCCTCGCGGATGATTGGATGCAGCAGCGACTCCAGCCAAACACGCTCTTCCGGCTTCTCAAAGACAATCCCACGAAGCTGCGCCCGATCCAACGCACCCTCAGAAGTGAGGATGTTCTTCCCAAAATGCTCTGAAATCCGTTCCAGTGCAGGCGTTCCCGGCTCAACCACCTCGCGGGCAACATCATCGGCGTCCACCCAGTGCACGCCGTGCTCACCAAACAAGCGAGCCACAGTGGATTTTCCGGAACCAATGCCGCCGGTAAGGCCAACAATCTTCATGAATCAGACTCCCAGGAATCCGTACCAGAATGCCTGAATTTCACTGCCAAACCACAGACAAATCAATCCCGCCGTAGCGAGATAGGGCCCAAACGGAATCGGAACTTCCCGCCCATGCTTCTTGAACACCATCAGGCTGATACCGACAACGGCTCCTACAACCGAGGAAAGCAGAATCACCGCTGGCAACAACTGCCACCCCAGCCAGGCGCCGAGTGAGGCAAGCAGTTTGAAATCTCCGTGGCCCATGCCCTCCTTGCCGGTTACCAGCTTGAAGAGCCAGTAAACAGACCACAAGGAGAGATAACCTGCCACCGCACCCCAAAAGGCACTGTTGAAGTCCGTCAGCACGCCAAAATAATTCAACACGAGGCCCAGCCACATCAGGGGCAGCGTAATGCTGTCTGGTAGGAGCTGGGTGTCGAAATCGATAACGGTCAGGGCCACCAGAGCCCACACCAGCAACAAGGCCCAGAGGGCGGATTCGTTCGGCCCGATGACTGCAATGGTCACCACCGAGAAAATTGCCGTTAGCGCCTCAATGATTGGATAGCGTGGCGAGATAGGCGCCTTGCAGGATGCGCATTTGCCCCTGAGAACCAGCCAGCTGACTACCGGGATGTTCTCCCAGGCGCGAATGCCATGGCCGCAGGAAGGGCAGGTGGAGGCCGGTTTGGACAGGGTAACCCGCTCTTCATCCTTACGCTGTGTTTCAGGCAGCTCAAGGAATTCCTCGCACTGGCAGCGCCAGTCTTGGTGCATCATTTTTGGCAAACGAAGGATCACAACGTTCAGAAAGCTGCCGATGCAGAGGGACACGAGGGTGACGGAAAGAAAAAGAAGCCAGGGAGTGGCGAGAAAGGCGTCCAGAGTAATCATCAATTATCCGAGAATCAGGCGGGCGAATTCGGGGTCAGAAGAAAATTCCTTCTGACCCTGCCTTAATGCAGAGGAACGTTCGGTAGAGCCTTTTAGCCAACGACCTGGCCCATCTGGAATATCGGCAGGTACATGGCAATGATCAAGCCACCAACCAGCACACCCAGAACCGCCATTATCATTGGCTCCAAGAGCGCTGTGAGGTTATCGACCATGTCGTCGACTACTGCTTCATAGTGTTCGGCGACCTTTGCGAGCATTTCGTCCAAATTACCAGATTCTTCACCAATCGCGGTGAGCTGAACTGCCATCACCGGGAACACATCCTGCTGGCGCATGGAAGCTTGCAGTTGGGTGCCGCTCGATACGTCGTTTTTGATTCGGTCGATGGCGTCTCGGTAGACGGCATTGCCGGTTGCGCCTGCCACTGAGTCAAGGGCGTCAACCAGAGGAACGCCAGCTGCAAAAGTAGTAGACAGAACTCGCCCGAACTTGGCCACCGCTGATTTATCGAGTATCTCACCCACTACTGGAAGTCTGAGGGTGTACTTATCTACAAAATCAGAGAATTTTTGAGAGCGGCGCTTCCCCTCCTTGAAAAGAAAAATCGAACCGACGATTCCCAGCAGAACCACGAACCACCAGCTTTGCAGCCATTCAGACAGGTTGACTACCATTTGGGTGAAGACGGGAAGCTCTGCTCCGAAGCCTTTAAATAAGCTCTCAAACTGGGGAACTACTTTGATAAGCAAAATTGCTGTCACGATGATAGCGACAACAATTACTGCTATCGGATAGGTCATAGCCTTTTTTACTTTTTTCTTGAGAGTTTCAGTTTTCTCAAGATAGGTAGCGATGCGATCGAGCATCGCCTCAAGCGCCCCCGCCTTTTCACCGGAGTCGACCAAATTGCAATAAAGATCGTCAAAGTATTTCGGATGCTTGCGTAGGGATCCGGCAAAACTTGTACCTGATGAGATGTCGTTTCGAATACTCATCACCAGTTCCTGAAGCCCTTTGTTATCAAGGCCATCGGCAACGATGTCAAAACTTTGCACAAGAGGCACACCAGCCTTCATCATGGTCGCAAGCTGTCTAGTCAGCATGGCAATGTCGAAAGGGGTGATTTTCTTGCTGCCACCAAAAAGCGGCTTCGGCTTCTTCTTAACCTTATCCGGGATGATGCCTTGCTTACGAAGTTGTGCCTTAACCAATGCAAGGTTGGACCCAGTAAGCTCGCCCTTGGACTTGTTACCTTTTCGGTCTTTCCCTTCCCAAACATACGATTCCAGCTTCTGTGCTTTCTCTGCCATGCTTAATCCTTCGTCACGCGGTTGGCTTCCTCAAGACTTGTTACGCCCTCTATCACTTTCATAAGTGCAGATTGACGCAAGTTACGGAAACCCTCGGCCTGAGCCTGCTTTGCAATTTTGATGGAACTAGCCTCTTCCATAATCATATTGGCCAGCTCGTCGGTAACCTTGACCACCTCGTAAATCCCGACGCGGCCTTTGTATCCTCCATTGCATTTATCACAGCCCTTCGGGCGGTACAACGTGAAGCCTGTATCAATTTGTTCCTGTGTGAACCCTTCCTCCATAAGCACGTCTTTCGGGACGTCAAAGGGCTGTTTGCATGAGCTGCACAGTCTTCGGCCCAAACGCTGGGCAATAATCAGGCTCACTGAAGTGGCTATGTTGAACGAAGGCACGCCCATGTTCATCATTCGCGTGAGAGTCTCCGCGGCACTGTTTGTATGAAGCGTTGAGAGAACGAGGTGGCCAGTCTGTGCCGCTTTAATTGCGATATTAGCCGTCTCTAGATCCCGGATCTCGCCCACCATGATTACATCGGGATCCTGGCGCAGGAATGCCCTGAGGGCCTCGGCAAAGCCGAGACCCACACGGTTGTTCACGTTTACCTGATTAATACCTTCCAGGTTGATTTCTGCCGGGTCTTCCGCAGTGGAGATGTTGATGTCTGGGGTGTTTAGAATATTCAGCCCGGTATACAAAGAAACCGTTTTGCCTGAGCCGGTTGGCCCCGTCACCAAAATCATGCCCTGTGGCTGTTTGAGGGCATCCATGTACATCTCTTTCTGGTCTTCTTCATAGCCCAGGACATCAATGCCGAGCTTTGCCTGGCTCGGGTCAAGAATCCGTAGAACAATTTTCTCTCCCCAGAGGGTGGGTAGTGTGTTCACCCGGAAATCGATAGCCTTGGTTTTCGAAAGCTTCATCTTGATCCGGCCATCTTGAGGCACGCGTCTCTCGGAAATATCCAGTTGGGCCATGATCTTTACCCGGGCAGAAATCTTCGGAGCCAATTTGATGGAGGGGCGGGAGACTTCTTTCAACATGCCGTCTGTGCGGTATCGGACCCGATAGACTTTTTCATAAGGTTCGAAGTGAATATCCGAAGCGCCGCCGCGAATCGCATCCAGCAGCATTTTGTTTACGTACTTCACGATCGGAGCGTCGTCCACCTCACTGGCGACAACAGCCCCATCATCTTCTTGTTCACCGCCTTCGGTTTCAACACCTTCAAGATCCGAGTCATCAAGGTCACCCATGGTGGTGTCTTGGGATTCTAAATACTTGTCGATGGCTTCCCGAAGTTTTGCATCGTCCACCAATATGGCATCGGTACTGAGTCCAGTATTAAACTTGATCTCGTCCAAGGCCTGGATGTTGGTAGGGTCTGAAACAGCAATAAAGAGCCTGTTCCCTCTCTTGTAAAGAGGTAGGGCGTTATGCTTGCGGATTAGCTTTTCGTCTACCACCTTCTCCGGCATCATTTCCAACAAAAATGACGAGAGGTCAAGCACCGAAACTCCAAATTCCATGGCTGCTGAGAAAGCCAGTTGGGAGCTGTCTGCGAGATTGTTCTGAGTAAGGTAGGTTATTAACGGAGTCCGGTTCTGTGAGGCCTGAAGGAAGGCATCCTTCGCCGTTGCCTCATCCAGCAGCCCGTCATCTACGAAACGCCTCGCAAGGCCCGTAAGCGTGATATTGCTTTTATTGGTAGACATAAATGAAGTAAGAAACTTAGCCTAAGTTATTGAAAGCGATGTTTGGTCAACTGCAGTGAGTTTAGATGGCCCGGCACTGTTTGGAAAGAACCCTGAAAAATCTGCTTCTCGAGGCCGAGGGTGATAGAGGGCGTTTATTCAGCCTTGAGCAAAAACAATGGGTGTTATTCAGTTCAGCGGTTCAGATTGACAAATTTTGTCACTCGCTGCCGTTACGGGGCAGTCTGGCTCGGGTGCAGAGAGTGCTTTTTGCTCAGAGGGGTTGGCGTAAGGGTCTGTTTTATTGGTTGAAGTAAAATTCCAAGTTGGTTTCTTTGGTGTTGGCACGGGGAATGCAACGCCTTGGTTAGGCTCAACACGTCGGTTATACGGCGCGGCTCCGTTGGACTTGGGCCATAGTGAGTTGATCAACCACAAATTTAGAGGTCGATAATGAAAAATATCCAAATCAATCACGCTCAGAAGGGTTTTACATTGATCGAACTGATGATCGTAGTGGCGATCATCGGTATTCTTGCCGCCATCGCGATCCCGCAGTATCAGGATTATGTAGCGCGTTCTCAGGTGAACCGCGTAGTCGGTGAAATTTCTGCCGGTAAAACTGCCACAGAAGAAAGTCTGACTCGCGGCGTGTTCCCGAACTCGGCGGCCCAAATTGGGTTGACTTCATCGAACCTGATGGCTGGCGATGTCCCTGCTGTTGTATTTGCATCTAACGCTCAAGGGGCGGGTACTATCACTGCAACTCTTGGTCAGGATGCAGCAGCAATTCTGGTTAACGAGCAAATCCGTGTCGGACGCACCGCGGCTGGCAACTGGGAATGCAGCACTACCCTGACACAAGCAAGCGGCTATGTGCCCGCTGGCTGTACCGCCGGTGGTCTAGTGAATCCGTAAGGCAATCGTAGCCTTGAGCGATACCATGACGGTACGCGAGAAAGGGAGGGGCATTCGCCCTCCCTTTTTTTCGTTTATTGCATTAATTTTTATCATCACGCCTCTCGTTTTCTTTGGTGGGCTTCCTTCAGATCAGATCTTCTTGGGCGTCACCATTGTTTTATGCATAGCCTTCTTTGCGCTGCAAAAAGACTTTGCTAACACAGAAAGCCTGGGTCTGCCCTGGGTGTACATTCCACTTGTTGCATCATTCTCATATCTATTGGTTTCTCCTTTTTTTGTGAGTCAATGGCCGTGGATCTCCCTCTGGATGGGTGGAGGTTTGCTCATGTTGCCGCTAGCTTTTTTGGCAACTCTTCTTCTCCCGCAAATTTCTCTGGCACGCTTTCTTTTGGCTTTCGTTACAGCTGTTTCGGTAAACGCATTGGCCGTTGTTTGGTTGTCTTTTAATCAGGTCCATAGGCCAGCTGGTTTTCTCCCTGATGCTAATCTTGCAGGTAATATTTTCGCGCTCGGCTTCATGGCATCGCTATATCTCGTCCATGTGCAAAAGAAATGGCAGCTAGTTATCTTTCAACTTCTTCTCGCGACAGCGCTTTTTTTAACTCTATCTAGAGGGGCGTTTTTTGCTCTTTTAGGGGCGGTCTGTATTTTTGTAGTTCTTTGTAAGCTGAAGGCGCTCCGTGTAAAGCCAGTTGTGATTGCAGTGTCAGTCGTGTTTGTGATGGCATTTTTGATTGCAGAATCGATTAAAACTGACTCTGTGTCAGTGGCCAGTCTTAATCCGCAGAGCCGGCCCGCTTCGATGGAGAACAGGGTTAAAGTATGGGAGAAGAGCTGGGAACTATTCCGTGAAAACCCCGTATGGGGAACAGGCTTGGGGAGTTTTTCTTTAAGATATCCGGCGGTTAGGGCTAAGACTGAAACAACAACAGCAGGAAATTTCGCCCACAATGATTATTTGCAGTTGCTGATTGAGCTGGGATGGGTAGGAACACTCTGTTTTTTACTACTTCCCCTGTCCGTATTTGTTTTCTGTTTTTTAGGATTACGACATACCAGAGAGAAAGAAAGTGTATTTTTGTTCGCTTTCTCGATAAGTGTTGCGCTTTTAATAGCCGCTCACGCTTTCTTTAATTTTATTGTTTATCATCCGATAGTGGTGCTGTTTTTAGGAGGGGTTCTTGGGTTTTCGGTTCGAAGTTATAGCTCCGTGAGGGCAGTTTTTTCTTCAACCACTGCGAAAACATTGAAAACCACATACCCGCGATTGATTTTCTCGGCGTTGTTTCTTTTGCTTGGCACCTCTCTGGTTGTTGATGTGTACGGTCGAAGCGTTATTTTTAAGGCACAAAGCGAGGGTGATGCATTTAATTTGGAATCCGAAACCTACTACCAATTATTGCCTTTGAGTTATCTTTCGCCGCTAAATGTTGAGATGAGGAACCTATTGGTTCTTGCTCAACTCAATACTGCAATGAACCTATATCCCTCAAAAATGGCCAATGGATTGTTTAATGAAATAAAACAGCAGATTTCTCGCGATTCCTGGCTTCAAGAGCCAAACTGCTCTCAAACTGTGAATAATGCTCGTATCATGTGGATGACAGATAAGGAGGGTGCAATTGAGACCTTGAGGGCGTTGCTGGAAAAGGCCCCACATTGCATTCAAGGTCGAATAACCTTGGCAGATGCTTACATAGAGCTGGGCAGCTTTCAGAATGCCATTGCGCTGTTGAATCGTGGGGTGGATCGCTTTCGGTTCAAGGAGAATAGAGGGCGCGGGCCAGTTGTGTTAGTGGAGACACTTATTGAAGCGTATGAGAGGTCTGGCGACGAGCGCAGTGCAATGTCGTTGCGAGCGTACTTAAGAGCCTTCAAGGAGGAGCAGGATGCAATGCTTGAGTCTGATTATGGTCGTCGGATAAATCTTCTGAACGAAAAATGAGTGTTGGAATAGCCTTCGAATATGGGCCTTAAGGGCCTTGAGAGAAACTGAGATTACTGTGCCGATAGGGTCTGCTATGAAAGCGACTGATTCTGGTTTTACCCTGATAGAGATGATGATTGTGGTGGCTATATTGGGTATTCTAGCGGGTGTTTCGGTCATGAAATACCAGGAATATGTGGTTCGTACTCAGGTCAATAGGGTTGTGTTTGAGTTAGCGGGATACAAAAGCGCTGTTGAAGTGAATATCAATCAAGGTCGATCGTTGACTAACTCCGAAATCGGTTTTACTCCCTCCAACCTAACTACTGCTTCTTTGGGTGGGGACGTGGCTAACTTTAATGCGGATGGTTCGGGAAGCCTGCAAGTGGTAATTGGTCGTGATGCCCATACGGTGATGCATGGCCTGATAATTCAGCATGTTAGATCTGTTTCCGGTGAATGGAGATGCCAGTTAGATACTTCGGCAGTTGTATCTAACTGGGACCCTTCATATCTACCCGACAGCTGTTTGGCGCCTTAATGCATTCAAACTATTACCTCGTCAAACAATTCCGGGACCTCAGCGTTCCAGCCAAACTTGTCTCGTATCCTCTTGCGCATAACATCGCTCGCAACCATCTCCCCATGAGTGACATACACTTTTTCCGGATTAAGTGAGCCCTGCTCTAGCCAGGCCAGAATCTCGTTATAATCCCCATGAGCAGAGAGCGAATCCAGATTGTGAATCTCGGCCTTTACTGGCCAGTACTCTCCGTGAATCTTCACCGATTCCGCACCGTTAACCAGCGCATCTCCACGAGTGCCAGGTGCCTGAAAACCTGCAAATACGACACTGTTTCGAGGGTTGGGTAGCAGTGTTTTCAAGTGGTGCAACACTCGTCCGCCGCTGGCCATCCCACTGGCAGAAATAATCACGCAGGGGTAGCGCACGGCGTCCAGTTCGATTGACTCTTCCACCTTGCGAACAAACTGGGTTTTCTCATCAATCAGTTCGCACTGGGCGGCATTGAGCTTGTGTTCTTTGTGATGCTTGCAGAAGATTTCCGTAGCTTTGATGGCCATTGGGCTGTTCAGGAACACGGGCAATTTGGGAATCTTCCCATCACCCATAATCTTGTGGATTACGTAAAGCAGCATCTGCGCACGGCCAACGGCAAAAGCCGGTATAAGGACAATGCCTCCGCGGCCGGCGGTTCTGGTAATAATGTTTGCCAACTCCGCTTCCGGGTCCGTCTCACCATGGGCGCGATCTCCATAGGTGGATTCACACACCAGTACGTCAGCTTTCTCCAGCGGCTCAGGTGGTCGCATGATGACGTCGTTCTGTCGTCCGACGTCTCCGCTGAACACAACCGTTCTGTCTGCGTCTTGGTGGTGAACATGCACGCATGAAGATCCCAGGATATGCCCAGCCGGGGTGAAGGTTACCTTGAACCCTTTCACCGGCTCAAACGTCTCATGGTAGTGAAGGGACTCAAAATGTTTCAGAGCTTCCCAGGCGTCCTTTTCGGTAAACAGAGGCTCCGGCTTCTCGTGTTTGGAGAACTTTTTGCGAAAGGCGTATTTCGCATCCTCTTCCTGCAGAAAGCCGGCATCCGGCAGCAGAACCTTGCACAGTTCATGAGTGGCTTTGGTGCAGTAAACCTTGCCTTTAAAGCCGTTCTTTACCAGGGCTGGCAGATAGCCGGAGTGATCAATATGGGCGTGGGTAAGTACCACCGCATCAATGGTGGACGGATCCACCGGAAACTTTGCCCAGTTGCGTCGGCGCAGGGTTTTTACGCCCTGGTACATGCCGCAGTCCACCAGTACCCGGTGCTTATCGTCCGAGAGCAGGTAACGCGAGCCGGTGACTGTTCCTGTGCCGCCAAGGAAGCGAAGTTTCATAGAGGCGTCCTTCTGGTTCTTTCTTAAGGGAGTGTTACTATTACCCATCATAGTTCATGACGTTTTGATCTGAAGCAGGAAGCGAATCGCATGCATTACAGCTCCATCCTCCCGGATGTCATCAAGGTAGCAGACGAGGCCAGCGAGAAAGTGCTTCATATTTACCAGTCAGACTTCAAGGTGAGCTACAAGGCGGATGATTCGCCCATAACAGCTGCAGACACCGCCGCCCACGACATCATCACTCATGGCCTGCGCAGAATAAGTCGCGACATCCCCATATTTTCCGAGGAAGGCAAAGACATCCCCTGGGAAGAACGCAAACACTGGCGCCGATTCTGGCTGGTGGATCCGGTCGATGGCACCAAGGACTTCACTCAGCGTACGGGGGAGTTCACAGTGAACATCGCCATGATTGAGGACGGTGAACCGGTTATGGGTGTGGTCATCGCACCTGCTTTGAAAGAAGCTTACTGGGGGGTGGTCGGTGAGGGCGCCCACATGCGCGATCGTACCGGCAGAGTTCGCCGAATTCGGGTGGCGGAGCCCAAAGACGTAAAGCGCGTGGTGGCCAGTAAGAATCACCTGAACTCGGAAACCCGAGCGTTTATTGATCAGCTTGGTGAGCACGAGCTAGTGCAGGCTGGAAGTTCGTTAAAGCTTTGCCGCATTGCCGAGGGTCACGCAGACATATATCCGCGTATGGGGCCAACCTGCGAGTGGGACACCGGTGCGGCTCAGGCGGTACTGGTGGCGGCCGGTGGGAAAGTTCAAACCGTCGACGGCAGGCCGCTGATATACGGTAAACAAGATGTGTTAAATCCGTATTTCATTGCGGCAGGAAACTGGTACTTTCCTGAGCCATGACATGGTACGCACTCCAGTACAAACCCGCCCAAGGCGATCGCGCCCTTGCGCACCTTCAGAATCAGGACATTGCCTGCTTCTATCCGAAAATCACCGTAGAGAGACTCAAAACCGGTAAGCGCACGAAGAAACTTGAGCCGCTATTTCCCGGGTATCTATTCGTCAACCTGGAGCAAACTGATCCCGTGTGGGCAAAGCTCCGATCAACCCGCGGAGTGCTCAGAATTGTCGGATTCGCCAACAAGCCTGCAGCCATCGGCGACGATGTAATACAGCATATAAAGGACAGCCTGGATTCAGTGGCAGAGCAGGGTGGCATCAAACCAGGCCAGGCCGTTCAGCTGAACGAAGGGCCGTTTGAAGGCATTAATGCCATTTTTCAAGCTTACGACGGCGAAGCGCGCGCGATAGTACTCATCAACTTTATGCAAAAGCAGCAAAGGGTGAAGGTGCCAGTGTCAGCGATAAAAATGTGACCTCCCATTGAAAGTTGTTCATCTAATAGTCAAAGTAATTGTGATCCCAACTCTTTAACAATTCTTAACTGCCGCAACTCCTTGAAAACCCAAGTGTCAGACTTTTTGTCACTTGCTTGTCATAGGCATTGCCGTAAAATCGTCACGCTTCTGAAACAGTTCATTCATCTACCGACAAGGATACAGTTGGGAGTCAGTTGTCCCCTTCCTTTTGCCTGTTTCCTGTCGCTTTCAGATAGTCCAAATTTATGACCTTAAAACACTGGGCCCTGGTCGGTGGGGCGGTAGCGTGTCTGACAAGTGTTTCTCTCCTTGCGGCCCCCTGGCTTGAGCCGGGAGATTCTCGGGCGCGATTTGCGGCCCAGAAACTGGCAGATCGCGGCCATATGGATCGCACCGTCAGCACATGGCCGATGATGTGGAGTACGGTCCACAGTGGCCTGGAGGATAGTGTCAGCTCTGATCAGGCTTCGGTGGGCTCCGCTGCCGCCTACTTGCGCTTCGAAAAAGAACAGCAGGCTCAGCAGGGTTTCCGGGGTGAGTACAGCCTTTATGGCAGCAGCGAGATACCCGGAGTTCGCGGTTTTGATCAGAACCCTCTGGCCAAAGCCGGAACGGCAATCAACCTTCAGTGGCAAGGTGAAGTCTGGGCCCTCGGACTTAAGCCTTCCTACGCCCTTGAGAGCGATGATGACGAAGAGCTTCGTCTGGATGGCAGCTACCTGGCTGCAGCCGCGGGTAATTGGGTGTTGGGCGCTGGGGCCATTGACCGATGGTGGGGCCCCGGCTGGCAGTCCAGTCTCATTCTCTCCAACAATGCCCGCCCAATGCCGGCGCTTTGGATTAATCGGAACAACACCCATGCCTTTGACACCCCGTGGTTAAGCTGGATTGGCCCCTGGCAGTTCACAGCGCTCGCCGGCCAGTATGAAAATGATCGTGCGGTACCCGATGCGAAACTGATAGGCATGCGTTTTACGTTTCGCCCGATCGATGGCCTCGATATTGGTCTGTCACGGGCCATCATGTTAGGCGGAGAAGGGCGACCTGAGGGCGCGTCAACCATCTGGAACGCCCTGATTGGCCGTGATAACGGCCAGCTTGAGGAAAACGACCCGGGTAATCAGCTCGCCAGCATCGATGCCCGCTACGGAGTCCCAATCGGTCAGCAGTCTATGGGCCTATATGCCCAGATGATGGGCGAAGACGAAGCGGGCGCCTTTCCGGCCCGAAAATCCTGGCTCTTAGGCACGGACTGGACCACGCAGCTATTTGCCGCAGACCAGCAGTGGTTTATTGAATACACCAACACCCTGGCGGATGACTTCCTGGGTGGCGCCATGCCCAACATCACCTACGATCACTCCCGCTATCGCTCCGGCTATCGCTATTACGGTCGGAGCATGGCAGCCAGCTTCGATGGCGACGCAGAAGCTGTGACCATTGGCGCCCTGAACTTCTTCGACAATGGTACCGATCTGACTGCAAAGGTGACCTACGCCAGGCTGAACAAAGATGGTGCAAGCCGCACGGTTGTGACTGATGAAGACGTCTTTTATAACGTACCCATGGGTGACCAGAATGCCGCTATTCTTGATCTCGGATACGGCAGTCGGGTATTAAAAGGCTGGCTGGAACTGAACTTCCAGGCAACCGACAAGAAAATCCAGTATCTGGGCGGCGAGAAAGACCAATGGTCTGTGGGCGCCACCTGGAACTACCGATTCTAAATTTGACTGAAACACAACGCCGGACTCATACCTGTGAAGCTTAAGAACCTACTGCTCCCCCTGGCACTTTTGCTGCCGTTAGCCGCCACCGCACAGTCCATCAGTCAGTCCCAGATTGAACAGTTCAAAAACCTGCCTAGGGCACAGCAGGAAGCGCTGGCAAGGCAGTACGGCATTGATCCAGACAATTTTCAGGGCAGCAGCGGAAGCCAGCAACGCCCGGAAAATGTTGAGGTTGTCGAATCCGAAAATGGTAAAGCCGGCGAAGAAAGCCGGAAAGCGCAAAAAGAACTGGAAGAGCTACAGAATGAGGAAGAGCAGGCTCGAAAAAACGGGGGCCTGAAACCCTTCGGATATGATCTTTTTGCGGGCAGCCCCACCACCTTTGCACCGGTAACGGAAATTCCCGTTCCCAACGATTACACGCTTGGCCCCGGCGACGTGCTCCACATCCAGTTGTGGGGCAAAGAAAATCAGCAGTTGGAACTGCCCGTGAGCCGTGATGGGTCTATCAGCTTCCCAAACTCCGGCCCTCTCAGCGTTTCTGGCCTGAGCTTTGATGAAGCGCGCCGACAGATTGAGAAGCTGGTCTCCGAGCAATACATCGGCGTAGAGGCCAGTGTTTCTCTCGGCGAATTGCGCAGCATGCGAGTCCTCGTTCTCGGCGAGGCACGGAATCCAGGCTCTTACACCGTAAGCTCTCTCTCCACCATAACCAACGCCCTGTATGTGTCAGGCGGAGTAAAGCAGTCCGGATCTTTGCGTACCGTTCAGCATAAGCGCAACGGCAAGCTTATCGGCACCCTGGATCTGTATGATCTGCTTCTTGATGGCGACAGCTCTGGAGACCAACGTCTCCAGCCCGGGGACGTTGTTTTTATTCCACCGGTGGGCGAGCGGGCAGGCATTGATGGCGAAGTTTACCGACCCGCCCTCTACGAACTGGAAGACGAAACCAGCCTGAAAGAGCTGGTGCGCCTGGCCGGCGGGCTTACGCCCCAGGCCTACCCGGAACGGGTAAAAATTGAGCGCACCAACGAGGACTTCCTGAGGATCATCGCCGAAGCGGACTACACGGAGCCGAAAGGGCAGCGTGCTCGGGTAATGCCGGGAGACCGCATTAACATAGCCTCTATTGCCGACATTACCGGCCAGTATGTAGAAGTCCGTGGCGCAGCCACGCGCCCAGGGCGCTATGCCTTCATGGCCGGCATGAGGGTGTCGTCGGTCCTCAAGAGTCTACGCAACGACCTTCTGCCTGCGGCAGATCGCGATGTAGCTCTTCTTGTAAGGAACTCCCCGGATGATCACCTTAGCGCCCTGGTGATTGATCTACGCGATGCCCTTCGCAACCCCGGCAGTACAGGCGATCTCATCCTTGAGGAACGTGACCAGTTGATAGTCTTCTCTGATCTCGAGAAAACAGAGCTCGACGAGAGAGCCCTCAGATACGCGGAATACCAGGATTTACAGGAGCGCCTGGCGAAAGGTGAGCGGATTTCTAAGCCGTCCGAGCAACAGTTGGCGAATCTGCGCCTCCAGCAGCGGGAGGAGCTTCAGCAGAATTATGAAGAGCGCCGTTGGCTTGCCATGCTGGAGCGGGAAAAGCTCTCCGAGAGCCAGCACGACGAGCTCCGGCAGCTGCAGGATGCAAAACGCGAGAACCTACTGCCAGGGTTGCTGAAGCAGCTCCGCATCCAGGCAACGCCCCTCGAGCCTGCTTCTTTTGTCACCATTTCGGGCGAAGTTCGATACCCGGGTGAGTACCCTATCCCCGAAAACGGCGGGCTTGCCGATGTAATTGCGCTCGCCGGAGGGTTGAAAGACTCAGCGTCCCTGCTTTCGGCGGAACTAGCCAGATCGGAGCTTGCAGAAGAGGGCGATCGCAGGGTGATCACCCGGCAGATTGCGTTTGCGGAAGTAATGGCAGGCAAGACCCGGCAAATGCTCCAGAGCCGTGATGCCATTCTGATCCAGCCAACACCGGATTTTGACAAGCAATACCGAATCACGCTTTCCGGTGAAGTTCGCTATCCGGGCGAGTACACCTTCGGTGAGGGCGAAACCCTGAGAGATGTTATCGTCCGCGCTGGCGGACTCACCGAAAACGCCTTCCCAAGAGGCGCTGTGTTCACCCGCCAGAAACTTCGCCAGTTGGAGGCCCAGCGCCTTCAGGAAGCAGAGGAGCGCCTCCAAGGGGATCTCCTGGGGGTGCAGCTTCAAGGTGACAGCTTCGGTGGTCAGAATGCCCAGCGGGTACAACAGGTTCAGGGCTTACTCGAAGACGTCCAGAGCAGCCAACCTGTAGGCCGCATGGTGATCGATCTTGTCGCCGTGTTGCAGGACGAAGATTATCAGAGCATTCGCTTGCAGGATGGCGATACCTTGAGCGTTCCCAACATACCGCAGTCGGTTTCGGTGTTTGGCGAAGTGCAGTTCCCCACCAGTCACCTGCACCAGGCAGGTCTGACTGTGGATGACTACCTGGATCGCTCGGGCGGCCCGACCCGCCAGGCCGATGACAGCAGGGTTTACGTTGTGAAGGCAGACGGCTCCGTTATGCTTCCTGAGAAAAGCCGTTGGTTTGGTGGCCGAAGCCAGCAACTGGAACCGGGTGACACGATCATCATGCCGATTGACGTAGACCGCCTGAACCAGCTGGAACTCTGGACCAATGTAAGTCAGATCGTATATCAAATTGCCCTGGGCGCTGCAGCAGTGGGTAACCTGTAATGAGCCAAGTACCAGAAAACCCATACTACCCAGACGATGAAATTGACCTGCGAGAGCTTTTTGCCACTCTATGGCGCGGCAAGTGGATCATACTCCTGTTCACGATAGTCTTCGCGGCCGGTGGTGTGGCCTACGCTCTCAGTAAGCCCAATATTTATCAGGCCAGCGTTTTACTGGCGCCGGCTCAGGGCGAGAGTGGTTCAGGCGGCCTGGGAGGGCAGTTGGGCGGTCTTGCTAGCCTAGCGGGAATCAGCCTGGGCGGCGGAAGAGCGAGCCCAACGGTGATTGCAAAAGAAGTGCTTCAATCCCGAGCATTTCTAGCAGACTTCATTCGCCGGCATAATCTTGAGGTGTCGTTGATGGCCGTTGAAGGGTGGGACATACAAAATAAAAAATGGGTTATCAAGCGTGAAGTATACGACCCGGATAGCGGTCAGTGGAAAGTCGGCGAGGACGGCGTGTCTCTGAAGCCAACCGATTGGGATATGGTGAAAGTGTTAAGGCAATACTTGAGTCTTTCCGAAAGCAAAGACAGCGGCATGACGACCTTGAGTGTAAAGAGTCATTCACCTCAGGCAGCCAAAGAATGGGCCTCCAAACTGGTTCACGACATTAATGAGCATATGCGCAGGCAAGACGTGGCAGAAGCCGAAGCTCGCATCGCGTACCTGGAGAATAAGTTGGGTGAAACCAACATCGCTGGCATGCAGCAGGTGTTCTACCAGTTGATAGAGAGTGAAACCCGTACCGTGATGCTTGCCAATGCCCAAGAGGAGTACGTGTTTAAAATCATAGACCCGGCGGTGGTGCCGCAGGAAAAGAGCGAACCCAAACGCGCTCTTATAACCATAGTCGCCACCATGCTCGGCGGAGTACTAGGCGTCTTCATCGTATTTGTAATAGCCTTTATCCGATCCGGCAAAGACGGACCTGAGCACGCTAAAAAAGGGGTCTGATCGCATGCCTCTGCTTGAGAAGGCAGCTGCTTCGAGAGGAGCGTGACAAAATGACGCTAACTGTATCTGCGGTGCCGTCCCCATAGACCTCGGTAACGCCACGCGAATTATCAGAACAAATCTGGAAAATTACCGTTGAGTCTAAAACGACAACTGATTAAAAGCTTTATGGGCGTTGGTGCAATGCGGCTTGCCGCTATACCTACCGGTTTAGCCACCACTGTACTACTTGCGCGCTTATTGGGGCCTGAACAATTCGGTCAATACGCCTTCATCATGGCACTCGTGCCGCTTCTCGCCCTCCCGATCACCGGCGGCATGCAGACTCTTCTAACAAGAGAAATAGCATCTTATTCCCAAGCGGGCAGGTGGGCATTATACAAGGGCGCATTGAACGCCGCGCATGGATGGGCAATCGGGGGGGGCTTATTGATTCTTATCGCTTATGCCTTCTTTGCGTATGGACTTGCCGTTATTCCGACTTCAGGCAAATGGGCTCTCCTTTCAATTGCTTTGCTCATGTTGCCTTTGCTCGGTTTGAATGCAGCACGTAATGGCGTAATTAAAGGCTTGGGAATGCCAGCGGCTGCAGAGCTGCCGGGTATGTTGATTCAGCCGATGATGATGCTTGGAGCTCTTTCTGGAGTCGCCATTTTTATAGGGCTCAATACCTACGTTGCCATTTGGGTGCATATTTCTAGTGTAGCTGCTGCGTTCCTCATAGCCACGATCATTTTTGTTAAAGTAAGGCCAACTGAGGCTCGATCAGTCAAAGCTGAGTATGATTTTAGAGCTTGGCGGGGGGCACTAGCACCGTTTATTTTGCTGTCCTTGATCGGCACGTTCAACGCTCAGTTGGGTATTCTGGCTTTGGGTCTGTTTAGTTCTGATGATCAAGTCGGAGCGTTGCGTGTGGCTGAACGTGCGGCCCAGTTCGTATCGCTGTCGCTGGTCATGGTTAATCTTGTTATCAGTCCCCACATTGTCAAAGCATTTAAGAGTAACGACACGCAGCTTCTTCAGCAGCTTTCACGTCAATCTGCGCGTGGAGCCCTTGCAGTAGCATTGCCTATCGGTTTGCTCATGATCATTTTCGGGGACTGGCTGATCGGGGTGTTCTTTGGTCAAGAGTATTCCGAATTAAGCTATATACCCTTGGTTATCTTGGTAATCGGCCAACTTTTTAATGTGTTTTTCGGGTCTGTTGGCTTCCTGTTAGCCATGACTGGTAACGAAAAGCAATCTTTTAAGGGGCAAGTTCTGGCCGTCCTTGTAAGCATCATTCTATGTTGGGCATTAATACCAACCATGGGGGCTGTTGGTGGCGCAGTTGCTGTTTCGAGCAGCATCATCGTTTGGAATGCGATATTGGGATACCTCGTGTATCGGAAAGTTGGCATTCGCCCTTCGGCGTTCTGATTCAATTCAAATACCGAGTTAGTCCTCCGTTTTTTAGTCAGAGCGAGAACCGCGTGATTTGTTGCTGCCTTGGAGCCGATTGCCTCTCCGAAGCCGAGATTGAGAACAGGATGCGCTAGTCTGTCCACGACAGGTTGTTGAACCATAGTTTCAAAGCGATTCTCTTGAAGCAGCTTGATAAGCACCTATGTCTTTTTGCTCATGGAGCTAGAAGGGCTGCCCCAGCGTTTGCCATATCCCGAATCAACTGCCTAATCAGTCGAAAAAAACGAATTTATGGGGCCGTCCGGTAAACTAAACTGAACTGGTTTCCGGAAAAGTACAAATTAATACCAGCTGACACTTTTTAAAAATTATAGTACTTGCTTGGTAATGGTAGAAGAAATCAACAAACATCCGGGAAAATGGCTTGTGTGAAGCCTATTCAAGCTCCGTTGATGGTATGCGCCTAATTTCGTGTATTTTTAGGGGCAGCTACAGACTTTTTCAAGCTCTAGCTAGGTCGGTAAAGATGGGGCGTTCTCGTGCTGGAACTAATGATCGGAAGATTCAATGATTGTTCATATTGGGTTAGGAAAAACCGGAACAACTAGTCTGCAAAGAGCTATTTTTCCGCGTCTCGTGGAGGAGGGATTTCTTGAACAATACAACCCTCCACATATAATGAGAGCGTTATGGCATTATGTATTCACAGGGAATGGAGCAGAGCAGCTTAAGTCTGATTTGTCAGCGCTGCCAGAGAAAACCCTTATATCTCTTGAGAGTTTGGCGGGATGGAATCCTGCCACGTGGGCTGATAACGCAATAAAGAATGCGCTAATTTTTCCAGAGACTTCAACGGTTATCATTACTATAAGAGATACAAGATCATATTTGACAAGTGCTTATGTTCAATTGCTTCAACAAGGGAGTGTGTTGAGGCCACATGAATTTTTTCTCTCGGACTCGCAATATGATACTCTAGCTCACCTCGCTCGACCATATTTATGCGAAGTTTTTAAAGTTGATGATTTTAATTATAAAGACCTTGTTAGGCTTTATAGTGATCGCTTTCCAAAGGTTGTCGTTGTTCCTTTCTTAAACTTACCAAAGTTGCAGTTTTTAGATCATATTGAGTTGGTTCCTGAAAATTATCTCGAAATATTCTGTGATTTATTCTCAAGATCCAAGAGGGAAAATATTTCGTACTCAAAGCGCTCGGTACGGCTTACTTATGTTAGAGAGGACTTCCTCTCGAAATTTGGGCTGAAGACAAAAAGTAGTCACGATTTTATTTTTGAGAATTTTAGAGGCTATTTCGGGAAGCCTGTTACACCTTGGGATGTTCGGAATGAGGGGTTCTTGAAGAAGTCATGGTCAAGATTGTTGGCTTTTTTGTCTTGGAGATATTTGATGCAGAATGTAGTAGATCGTTTTTTTTCATATGAAAAATATGAGCTCCCTGAGGATGTTTCATTAGGAAAGAGCTTCGACGAAAATGAGAGATTTTATCAGGAGGTGATCGATACCGATCGAGGTTTTCTGTCGATCGAAAGGTAAATTTAGATAGATTGCCCCGTTTTTAATTTTTACCTTGCTTCATGAGTGAAAGTTTTTGCTGCTTTTTTGAGGTAACATGAAAAAAGTCATTAAATATATTTTATTTATATATAGAGAAATAGCTGCAACGTGTCGGGCTAAATTTGTTTTGAGTAGGTGCGGTGGTTATAGCGGAAGAGTTCGTATCAATGGAACAACAAAGCTAACGAAAAACACCTATCTTGGATCAAATGTAAATTTTAATGGACTCACAGTGACCGGTGGCGGTAAGGTTACGATTGGTGACAACTTTCATTCGGGGCCTGATTGTCTTTTAATTTCTCAGAATCATAATTTTGATGCTGGGACCGCCATTCCCTACGATAACACCTATATTTACAAAGATATTAATATCTCAGATAATGTATGGTTAGGTAGTCGAGTAATAATTCTTGGAGGCGTTTCAATAGGAGAAGGTGCGATCATACAAGCTGGCAGTTGTGTGGTTAATGATATTCCTCCTTACGCGATCGCAGGCGGCCATCCAGCTAAAGTTTTTAGTCACAGAAATATTGATCATTATAAAAGCCTTAAGGCGCAGGGGAGGTTCAACTAATGCATACCATTGCTAAAGACTCGACAATTCTTATTACGGGCGGCACTGGCTCCTTCGGTCACAAATTCATCCCTATGACGCTGGAAAAGTACAATCCCAAGAAGATCATCGTGTTCTCCAGGGACGAAATGAAGCAGTGGGAAATGGCCAAGCTCTATCAGGGGGACGACCGCTTGCGCTTTTTCATTGGCGACGTGCGGGACAAGGAGCGTCTTTACCGCGCCCTAGATGGCGTTGACTACGTGGTTCATGCAGCAGCCACTAAAATTGTACCTACGGCCGAATACAACCCATTCGAGTGTGTGAAAACTAACATTCATGGTGCTATGAACCTTATCGATGCGGCCATCGACAAAGGTGTCAAAGGTGTAGTGGCGTTGTCCACCGATAAAGCCAGCAGCCCCATCAACCTCTACGGAGCTACCAAGCTTGCCTCAGACAAGCTCTTCGTAGCTGGTAACTCCTATTCCGGCGGTCACGAAACCAAGTTCTCCGTAGTTCGATACGGCAACGTGATGGGCTCAAGGGGTTCGGTTATCCCGTTCTTTATGTCCATCAAAGACAAAGGCGTATTGCCGATTACCGATCCGCGCATGACTCGGTTTATGATCAGCTTGGAGCAAGGTGTTGAGCTGGTTTGGCACGCCTTTGAAGACATGGTTGGCGGTGAGATCTATGTGAAAAAGATCCCGTCGATGAAGATGGCCGATCTCGCTCGTGTGATCGCGCCAAAGGCGAAGCAGGAAGTCGTGGGCATTCGCCCGGGCGAGAAGTTGCACGAGCAGATGATTGGTGCGGAAGACTCTTACTTCACTTACGAATATCCGGAGCACTTCAAGATCCTGCCCAACATCAACAATTGGGGCGCTTGCGAAAGCCGGATCAAAGATGGCAAGAAAGTACCGGAAGGCTTTGTCTACGCCAGCGACAACAACGCTGAGTGGATGACCGACGGAGACCTACAGGCCTGGATTGACCGACATTACAACGAAATCGGTAGGATCTGATCATGATCCCTTACGGCAAGCAGGACATCAATCAGGCGGATATTAGTGCGGTGCTTGAGGTGCTGCAGTCAGACTTCCTCACTCAGGGGCCCAAAGTACCCGAGTTCGAGGCCAAGGTGGCTAGCCATGTGGGCGCAAAACATGCGTTGGCGGTCAATAGCGCCACCTCAGCGTTGCACATCGCCTGTCTTGCTCTTGGATTGGGCGAAGGCGATTGGTTATGGACTACGCCCATCACTTTTGTGGCCTCGGCCAACTGTGGTTTGTATTGCGGTGCGAAAGTGGATTTTGTGGATATTGATCCACAAACCTATAACCTGTGTCCTAAAAAGCTGAAGGAAAAGCTAGAGCACGCGATGCAGAAGGACCGCCTGCCGAAAGTTCTGGTAGCCGTTCACCTCTGCGGCCAGCCCTGCGATATGGAAGCCATTCACAAGCTGGGCCAGCAATACGGCTTTCGCATTGTTGAAGATGCTTCCCACGCCATTGGGGCAAAGTATCAGGGCGAATTTGTTGGTAACGGCCGGTACAGCGACATTACGGTATTCAGCTTCCACCCGGTAAAAATTGTCACCACCGCGGAAGGCGGCATGGCCTTGACCAATAACGATGAGCTGGCAAGCCGTATGAATCTGCTTCGCAGCCACGGTATAACCCGGGACCACAACTTGATGACTCATGAGCCGGATGGCCCCTGGTATTACCAGCAGGTGGATCTGGGTTTCAATTACCGCATGACAGAACTGCAGGGCGCAATGGGTGTCAGCCAGATGGACCGATTGGACGCTTTCGTCGCTCGCCGTCACGAACTGGCGAAGCGCTACAACCAGCTATTAGCCGATTTGCCTGTCACCACGCCCTGGCAACACCCAGACAGTTACTCCGGCTTGCACCTGTATGTGATTCGTCTGCAACTGAACAACCTTAGAAAAAGCCATCGACAGGTCTTCGAATCCCTGCGGGATCAGGGCATTGGCGTCAACCTGCACTACATCCCGGTGCATACCCAGCCCTATTATCAGGCTATGGGTTTCGCCGCCGAGGAGTTCCCGGAGGCAATGGCTTATTACAGGGAGGCGATCAGTTTGCCGATGTTTCAAGGGCTGAAGGATGAGCAGCAGGATGAGGTGGTGGCGTCTCTAAAGGCCGCCTTGACCGGGAGCGGGGAGTAAATGTCCCGAGTGGCTATTATTCCCGCCCGGGGCGGCAGCAAACGCATTCCGCGCAAGAACGTCAAAGACTTTTGTGGCAAACCGATGATTGCCTGGTCTATTGAAGCGGCGAAGGCCAGTGGCTGCTTTAATCAGATCATCGTTTCTACCGATGATGATGATATCGCCGAAGTCGCCAGGGAATGGGGGGCCACCGTGCCGTTCACGCGCCCTGCGAAGTTATCGGATGATTTCACCGGGACCTTGCCGGTTATTCGCCACGCAGTAGAGTGGTTGAATCACAATGAGTCTCGGGTGCAATACGCCTGCTGTCTCTATGCCACAGCACCGTTTGTCTCGCCGGAAGACCTTAGAGAAGGGCTTCGGTTTATAGAAGCTTCGGGGGGTAGCTACGCGTTCTCCGTAACCAGCTACGCTTTCCCGATTCAGCGTGCCATCCGAATTACCGAAAAGGGACGAGTGGCCATGTTCAACCCGGAGCATTTCCAAACCCGCTCACAAGACCTTGAAGAAGCCTGGCACGATGCCGGCCAGTTCTACTGGGGCACCTCCAAGGCCTGGTGTGAGGAGCGGGCCATCTTCGGCGAGGATTCAGTACCCGTGAAGCTGCCGCGCCACCGGGTTCAGGACATCGATACCCCGGAAGACTGGGTTCGGGCGGAATGGCTGTTCCGGGCGATGCAGGCGGAAGGTGGTTTACAGTGAAAGTTGCTTTTCGCGCAGATGCCTCGGTAGAGATCGGTACTGGCCATGTGATGCGTTGCCTGACACTGGCCGATGAACTTACGCGTCAAGGTCACGAATGCCGGTTTATTTGTCGTGAGCATGAGGGCCATCTGTGTGACTTGATTATGAGTAAAGGCTACGGTTTAACTCTGTTGCCCGTGCGAAACGATAACGAGCTGAACACGAGGGACAGCAGCCCTGACAACTACGCCCTGTGGCTGGGTGTGCCATGGCAAGAAGACGCCCGCCAAACACTCGATGCTCTTACGCCGTGGAAACCGGACTGGCTGGTTGTTGATCATTATGCGCTGGATGCCGAGTGGGAGCGAGCCCTGGCCAACATTGTAGGCAGAATTATGGTAATCGACGATCTGGCGAATCGACCCCATGAATGCGCGCTTCTGCTAGACCAGAATCTCGGTCGGGTAGAGTCGGATTATCATGGTCTTCTGCCCGTGGTTTGCCAGCGACTGATCGGCCCGGATTATGCCTTGTTGCGTCCTGAATTTGCAGAAAGTCGAGAGCGAAGCCTGAATCGCCGCCGGCACCCGGAACTCAAACGTATTCTGATTTTCCTTGGAGGTGTCGACAGAACCAATGTGACTGGAGCGGTGCTTAACGCGTTGGCGGAGTCGCCGCTGCTGGCGAGCACAGAGCTCGACATTATCATGGGAGCAGCTGCGCCTTATCTGGAGGAAGTTCGGGAGCAGGCTGACCATTTGCCGTTTAAGACAACGGTGAGTGTGAATGTAACCGATATGGCGAAACGGATGTGCTTGGCGGATCTGTCTATTGGCGCAGCGGGGGGGGCCTCCTGGGAGCGTTGCTCTTTGGGGCTTCCGGCTGTGCTGGTTGTTCTGGCTGAGAACCAGGTTGCGGGCGCAACGGCCTTGGAGGCATTCGGTGCTGCGACAAAGCTTGATGAAGCGGATGAGCTTGGAACCACTTTGCCGTTCGTAATGAGGGCACTTTCCGAGTCCAGCCGGCTAGAACGTATGAGTGAGGCGGCTGCAGGGATCACGGATGGCAACGGCGTGTTCAGGACTATTCAAGCGATGAGTGCAGCGTGCCGCAGGGGTTTATGACTGATCACACTCTCCGACCAATGACCGAGACAGACCTTGAGCAGGTCCTCGCCTGGCGCAACCATTTGGAGGTGCGCCGCTACATGTACACTACTCATGAGATTCGCTTGGAAGAACATCGCAAGTGGTTTGTTAATGCAAGTACTAACCCAGCCGTAGAGCTGCTGATCTATGAGAAAGATGGCGAGGCGCAAGGTTTTGTTAACATAACTCGAACACGTTGCCCAGAAGTGGCGGACTGGGGATTTTACCTGTCGCCGAGCGTTCCGAAAGGTAGCGGTCGGGAGCTGGGCAAGCAAGCGCTCAACTACGCTTTCGCGCAGCTCTGCCTTCACAAGGTATGTGGCCAAGCGCTCGGGTTTAATGAGCGTTCAATTTCCTTTCATAAAAGACTGGGCTTTATCGAAGAAGGCCGTCTGCGTGATCAGCACTTTGATGGCAGTCAGTTTCACGATGTGGTGTGCTTTGGTCTTTTGAACAGCGAATGGAAAGCACAGGCTAAGGATTGAATAATGAATGAACCCAAGATTGTAATTGCCGGCCGGGAAATTTCCCGGAATCAGCCGCCCTACATTATCGCTGAACTTTCAGCTAACCATAATGGCAAGCTGGAAACCGCCCTGAAGATCATTGAAGAGGCTGCCAAGGCGGGAGCGGATGCTGTAAAGCTGCAAACCTACCGCCCGGACACCATCACACTGGATTCCGACGCTGATGAATTCAAAATTAAAGGTGGGCTTTGGGATGGCCGAACACTGTTCGAACTTTATGAAGAAGCTCACATGCCCTGGGAATGGCACAAACCTCTATTCGAACATGCCAAGAAAATTGGTATTCCCATTTTCAGTTCCCCCTTCGACACTACTGCAGTGGACCTACTGGAAGACCTGAACACACCGGCGTACAAAATTGCCTCCTTTGAAGCGGTTGACCTGCCTCTAATCCGTTACGTGGCAGCCACTGGTAAGCCGATGATCATCTCTACCGGTATGGCAGATGCCGAAGAAATCCAGGAAGCCATTACCGCGGCCCGTGAAGGTGGTTGCAAACAGTTGGCCATTCTCCACTGCGTGAGCGGTTACCCAGCCCCGGCGGAGGATTATAACCTGCGCACCGTCGCTGACATGCTCGAGCGCTTTGGACTGGTCACCGGTCTCTCTGATCACACGCTGGACAACACCACAGCGATTGCAAGTGTGGTGCTCGGCGCTTCCATTATCGAAAAGCACTTTACCTTAGATCGCAATGGTGGCGGCCCGGACGACAGCTTCTCTCTGGAGCCCGAAGACTTGACTGACCTGTGTCGTGATAGCAAAACTGCCTGGAAGGCATTGGGGCAGATCGATTACGGCAGGAAATCCAGTGAGCAGGGTAACGCCCAGTTTCGGCGATCGTTGTATTTTGTTAAAGCCTTGAAAGCGGGCGATGTAATTACTGAGGGCTGTGTGCGGAGTGTGAGGCCAGGATATGGGCTGGCACCGAGGTATTTGAATAGGGTAATTGGCCAGACAGTCACGTGTGACGTTAGCGCGAATACGCCGGTTACAGAAGACGTGTTGGTTTGATGGGCTGGTATAAAGACATCAACGCCATACTTAAGCAAGAACCGGAAACCTGGTTAGCGTATATATATGGCCAGCAGTTGGAGAACTTACCTCATCTGACTAGGCGAAAGCCAAGGGTTCGTGGTTTATTGCTCAGGACGGGCGCTTTTGGTCTTTTTTTGCTAAGGCACTTTAGACTGACCCAGCGAGAGAAATTGAAGGGTCGGGTGGATTATCTGTTCTTTTCGGGGACAGCGAATCAGATGAGTTCGTTAAATGGGACAGCAACCTATTTAACTGACCACGGTGCTAGGGTGATAGAAATTTCCGAAATTAAACTCTTGAAAAGTGATAAATTTCGGTCTCGATATAAGAGTGTCGATTACACCTTTACAGACATTCTGAAATCACTAATTCTTTTGGTGTGCAGAGGGCCGAGTCTTTATACAAGTCTAAAGAAGAAAAATGCTGCCTCGATAAATAATTACTTTAATAGCTTCTGTAGTGTGTACGCGCATCTAGTATATTTTCATCGCGTGCTGAAACTTGTCAGTCCAAGCTTTGTTGTTACCGCTAATGACCATAATCCGTCGAACCGATCTTTATTGGCAGTGGCGCACTATCTTGGAATTAAAACGGTCTACGTACAGCATGCTTCAGTGAGCTCGATTTTTCCGGCTCTGAGAGTTCACTATGCATTTCTTGATGGCCAGTGCGCTGTTGATATCTACAAGCGCTGCGAGAGCAATCAACCTTCTACTCTGCGTGAAATGCCCACTCCAAAGATTGTATTGTCGGGTCAAAAGAAAAAAATAACCCGAACAAAAGTTAAGAAGGAAAGTGTTGTTGGTGTTGCTTTGAATGCTTTAGATGATACGGAGTTAGCCGTAAGGCTCATAGAGGAGCTGATTGTTTTAGGTCTAGAAGTAAAGGTTCGATGGCACCCGGGACAACCCAAAGGAGATATTAAAAAATATGTCTCAATACTTGGAGGTAGGTCCAAGGTGCAATTAAGCAATCCGGAAGATGAGTCAATATCAGATTTTATGGCTAGCATTCGTTGGTTGGTTGCAGGTAATAGCAGCATTCATCTTGAGGCCGCGCTTGCAGGCGTCTTGCCGATATACTACGAGCAAAGTCCATCAGACAAACCGGATTACTATGGGTACGTCAAGCATGGATTGTCGATGTGTGCGACAGGCCCCCGTCAGATTTTGGAAATCGTTTCGAAAAATATAGAAGGTGGGGCTCCAGATGTTGAGGCTGTTAGATATTATAGTTCAACTTATTGTACGGAATGGGAAGGTCGGGAAGATGAACTTACCGCAATATCATTGATAGATCTGGCAAAGGGAAAATGCCCACCGGTAAAACTATCTTCGCTTTAAGCTTGATTCTCTAGAACTGCTTGATTCTATTGTTTAACTAATCTATCTGTATGTCATTAAATGGATGAGCGATTGAAAATTATATATGCTTGCGATTATTCCCTTGCTAAAAAAAGTGGAAAGAATCGCGCAACCAGGCAAAAGCTCGATGCCTTGAAAAAAAAACAAGGTGTCGATCTAAAATGCTATTCAGTAAGTGACGGCGCTATCGCGCCACTCACTCTCATCGTAAATGAATTTCATATTGTTTTTAGTATCCTGAAGTTCAAACCGCATGCTGTCATTACGAGGGGCAGCGCCGGTATCCTGTCTCAACTTATTATGCCTCTGTCTAATGTCTTGTTTGTCCGGGAAGTTCACGCTGCCGGGCTGGAAGAACTTCGGTTGCTGCCGTTCAAGGGCGTGAAGCGCTTTTTGGCGTACCTGAAACTCAGTGTCAGCCTAGTGTTGGATAAAAGAGCTGATTTGCGAATATTTAACCACCCACAACTTCTGGACTGGTACGAAAATCGTTATCAAATGAAAGGGAAGAGCTGCTTCGTTTATAACGGTTTTGAGCCATCTTCATTTTCGACACTAAGCCAACTAGAGGCCAGGAAAAAGTTTGGCCTAGCCGAGGATGTTACCTTACTTGTATTTACTGGGGCGGCTAGTAAGTGGCATGGCGTCGACTATCTGGTTGACCTTCAGCGATGCTTCAATGCTCACGGGGATGAAGTGCAGATTGTGTGTGGTGGTGGCTCAATGGACATGTATGATCCAGAAGGCCTCTGCCTAAACTATACACCACTTGACGATGATGATTGCGCAGATTTGATTCGAGCGGCTGATGCTTGTCTGTTACCCGTGGCCGATGTTCGAATAAGTCCAGGTAGCCCCCTGAAGCTTTACGACTACATTGTTAATAAAAGAACCGTGATCGCCCAGCGGGATCAGTTAGGGTATTCCGATGAAGTAGATAGGTTCAATGTAGGCATAACGGTCGACTTCCGAGTTCCAGAGGACGCTCGCAAGGTGATACTGGATCGACTTTCTGCTGGCGAACCTGCAGATGAAGCTTATCCTACATGTCGTGCGAGCTGGAGTGACAGAATCGATGAATGGCTCGTCAATATCTCCAAGACGGCAGAGAAATGAACCAGTTGGCGGGCTTTTTTGGATTAGCGGCTGTTCTGGCGCTTTATTCAGGGTGGGCTTATAAAGTTAGGTGGATTTCGTATCCACTACTGATAGGCGTGGTGGTACGGATCGGATTTGTTCTTTTCGATCAGTTTGTAATGACCCTTCCTGACCATGGTTCAGACGCGCTGAACTTTCATCTGCAAGCCATCGCCTGGTCACAGCACGGATTTCTGGGCATGCTGGAAAATTTCCCTGGCCCAACTACCTACTTTTATGCTTGGCTTTTGGCCTTTTTTTACTCTATTTTTGAGCCGAGTGTCCTGCTTTCCCAGTCAATCTCAGTCCTTCTGGGAGGCGGAATTATTCTTATGGGGGCAAAAATTGCCCAGGCGATAGCTGGAAGAAGAGCCGCGTTTATTAGTGCGTGGCTCATTGCTTTGTTTCCCACATTGATACTCTACTCTTCGATCCCCTTGCGAGAGCCATTCGTTGTTTTCTTTTTTCTGGTCGCTCTTTACGGTTCGGTGATTTGGTACAAATATAACCGTATAACAGGGGTTTGGACTTCACTATTTGGCTTTACTCTCGCGACTTTTTTTCATGGCGCATTTGCGATTGGTGCCCTTGGGTTTCTGGGCATACTCGTATTTCGAAGTGTAAAGCGGTCTATTTCCGGGGGGCAAGCAAACAAATTAAGATCAACTTCCATTGTTATATCTATGCTTGCACCAATCGCTTTGGTGGCTTTAGTTGCCGGCGGTGTGGCAATACCCAAGCTGGGCTCCGTTATCAGTGCACTTGATGCAGAAAAAATTATTTCCATAGTTAACTACAGCGCTAGAGATGGTGCGGCATACCCTGCTTGGACACAGCCCAATACGCCAGTAGAGTTGGTTGTTAAGTCACCCGTGCGCGTTGTTTATTTTCTGTTTTCTCCGTTTCCTTGGGATGTATCTCAACCACGGCATTTGATTGGGTTGTTTGATGGTTTTTTTTATTTGGGCATATTTTTTTTCTTGTTTTTGAAACGTAGATCAATTCCTAATGAGTCAAAATTTTTGGCTTTATTGGTGTTTCCGATAATTCTTGCTTTTGCGCTGGCGATTGGCAATTTTGGTACGGGGATTAGGCATCGTGCAAAATTTGTTTCTCTTTTTCTAGTTGTCGTTTCTTCTGTGGTTTCAAAGAAGAATTCGTGAAAACTTAACTTTTTCTTTAATTTTGGTGTAAATCTTTCGTGAAATATTTTTTCTTTTGCAGTCGTCTTGATACGATGTTTGAAAAGCGAAAAGAGCTTTTATCTCTGATTGTTAATCGGGGTGACACTGTATATCTTTGTTCTATGGAAAGGCATGAAAGCACTGAAGAGAATATGAAAAGGCTAGGCATAATTCATATTGTAATTCCATGTCCAAGGAATAAACTTTCTTTTCTTCGTGACGCCTTCTACATGATAAGTGTCCTTGTATGGCTGTTAAGAGTTCGACCGGATGCGGTGGTTACTTATACAATTAAGCCTAATGTTTATTGTGGTATTTTATTGAGTTTTTTTAAAAGGATTAAATTTTTCCCTGTGGTTACAGGGTTGGGGTTCGCGTTTCAGAAAAAAGGGGTAAAACGCCGAGTTCTTAGGAGTTTTGTTGTTTGGCTGCATCGAAGAGCTTTTCGATTTTCTGATGGCGTAATATTTCAGAATAGGGAGAATCGCGATTTTTTTGTGTCTGAGAATATTGTTGAAAAAGAACGAACCGCAGTTATACAGGGAGATGGTGTTTACGTTCCTGACTATAATAAATCGTCTTTTGGAAAACCGCTCAGTTTCGTCTGTGTTTCACGTTTATTGGGGGAAAAGGGTTTAAGAGAGTTATTTGAGGCGTGTAAAATCGTACGTTGTAGGTATCCAGATTTTCATGTTTCGGTTTATGGACCTAAAGAAACCTCTCCCGATGCAATTACTGATGAAGAAATCGCTGACTGGAGTGAAAGTGGAGCAATGATTTGGAGGGGGTATTGTGACGATGTGGGAGAGCTTTTTGGAAGGTCGGATATATTCATTCTCCCTTCACATCACGAGGGTATGTCGACTGCCGTTTGTGAGGCGATTGCTCACGGATTGCCGGTGATAGCTACCGATATTCCCGGAATTAGGGAAATGGTTGATGGAAACGGAATTTTGGTACCGGTGAACTCTTCAGAACGGTTGGCGAATGCAATTTCGGAAATGTTGACAATGGACATAAAAGAACTTCTTGAAATGTCTCGTGCCAGTCGCGATATTGCAGTGTCGGGCTTTCAAAGGGAGGATGTAATGAGAAGAGTTTCAGAGGTGGTGACTTTCCAATGAATCCTGTGATTATTATCGGTGCCCCTCGTTCAGGCACCAACATGCTCCGAGATGTTTTAACCTCTTTTGAAGGTATCTCCACTTGGCCATGCGATGAAATCAATTATATTTGGCGCCATGGAAATGTTCGCTATCCCTCCGATGAGATTCCCGCCAGTAACGCCTCGTCCTCAGTTAGGAGTTACATTCAGAAGCGGTTCTCCAGTATTTACAAAGCATACGATGCAGATGTAGTCGTGGAAAAGACCTGTGCCAATTCACTGAGGGTACCTTTTGTGGAAGCGGTGTTGCCGCATGCGAAGTTTATTTTCATCTACCGGGATGGCATTGATGCTACAGGTTCCGCTAAAGAGCGTTGGACTGCCGAGCTTGATATTCCCTACATCCTGGAAAAAGTGAAGTTTGTCCCGAAAACAGATTTGCCCTACTACGGGCTTCGCTATTTTTGGGCCCGTCTTTACCGGTGTATCTCAAGAGAGAAGCGCCTGGCCTTTTGGGGGCCGGCTCTAGACAACATGCAAGCCATTCTGCAGAAGCACAGTTTGAATGAGGTTTGCGCCATCCAGTGGCAGCGTTGTGTCGATAGAGCTGAGGAAGCATTCGCGCAGATGCCGGCAGACAAGGTGGTGCGTGTTCGGTACGAGGATTTTGTGCGTCAGCCTGCGGAAGAGCTAACTCGTATTGTTGAATTCATGGGCTGGGATATTGAACCGGCGAAAATCATCAAAGCTGTTGAAGGTGTATCTCCACGTAGTTTGGGAAAGGGCCGGAATGCACTGGGAGAAGAAGAGGTGGCCAAGCTAGAAGCTTTAGTAGGGGATACGCTGAAGCGTTATGAGTACCTCTGATTCTTCTGGTCTCGGGCTAAGTCTTTCCCAAGCATTCCAAAAAAGGGCTTTTGATGTGTTCTTTGCGGGACTTGGCCTGCTGGCCACTTGGTGGCTAATCCTGTTGGCCTGGTTTGCCGCGACCATCGATACCGGATCCAACGGTTTCTTCATACAAAAACGGGTTGGCAAAAACGGTAAGGCTTTCCGCGTGGTAAAAATCAAAACTATGCGGCCAGTGGCGGCTTTCGACACCACCGTTACTCGTCGTGGCGACCCTCGCATTACCCGATTAGGTGCATTCTTCCGCCGCACCAAAGTTGACGAACTGCCCCAACTTTGGAACGTGCTGCTAGGAGAAATGAGTTTCGTCGGCCCCCGTCCCGATGTGCCCGGTTTTGCCGACACGTTAAAAGGCGAAGAACGGGTAATGCTATCCATTCGCCCTGGCATCACGGGCCCTGCCACACTCAAGTATCGTGATGAGGAAGAATTGCTGTCAGCCCAGGAAGACCCTGAAGCCTATAACCGGGAGGTGATTTGGCCAGATAAGGTGCATATTAATCTGGATTACATCCGAAACTGGTCACTGGCACGCGATATTCAATACATTTTAGAAACGGTGTTTTACTAAATGCTAAACGGACCTTTCTCCCCCTGGCCCTCCTTCACCGAGGAGGAGGCCAATGCAGTGCGCGATGTGCTTCTCTCAAATAAAGTGAACTACTGGACTGGTCAAGAATGTCGCGAGTTTGAACGTGAGTTCTCTGATTTTGCGGATTCAAAGTACGCTATCGCCCTGGCGAATGGAACTTTGGCGCTGGATCTGGCCCTGAAGGGGCTCGGGATTGGCCCGGGTGATGAAGTGGTGGTTACTCCCCGGACATTCTTGGCATCAGCATCCAGTATTGTAACCGCCGGCGCCACGCCGGTGTTTGCGGAAATAGACCGTGATTCCCAGAACATCACGCCGGAATCTGTACGCGAGGTGATTACGCCTCGCGCCAAGGCAATTGTATGCGTCCACTTGGCCGGCTGGCCCTGCGAGATGGATGGCCTCATGGAACTGGCTGAAGAGCATGGCCTGTATGTGATTGAAGATTGCGCCCAGGCCCATGGTGCCCGCTTCAAGGGGCGTTCGGTGGGCTCTATTGGCCATGTTGGCTGTTGGTCTTTCTGTCAGGACAAAATTATGACCACTGGCGGCGAGGGTGGCATGGTCACCACTAATAATCGAGATCTGTGGAAACGCATGTGGGCCTACAAGGATCATGGTAAGAGCTGGGATGCGGTCTACGAGCGTGATCATCCTCCCGGCTTTCGGTGGTTACATGAAAGTTTTGGTACTAACTGGCGGATGACGGAAATGCAGGGCCTGATTGGCCGCATCCAGTTAACGCGCATGCCGGAGTGGAGGGCTTCCCGCCAACGCAAGGCAAATGCGATTTGGGAAGCTGCCCGTCAGTTGCCGGGGTTACGTGTCCCTGAAGTGCCCGGGGATGTCGAACACGCTGCCTACAAGTGCTATGTGTTTGTGGAACCGGAGCAGCTTGGAGAGGGTTGGGATCGAGATCGGGTCCAGCAGGAAATCGTGGAGGCTGGCGTGCCGTGTTTTTCGGGGTCTTGTTCCGAGGTCTATCTGGAGAAGGCGTTTGATGGAACGGATTGGCGGCCAGAACAGCGTTTGGCGATTGCCAGGGAGCTGGGGGAGACCAGTTTGATGTTTTTGGTACATCCCACACTGACTCAGACTGAGATTGAAAAGACTTGTTCAGTGCTGACTGATGTTATGACCAAGGCTGCAGCCTAAGAAGTTATTCACCCCGTTTTAAGATTAGCTATGCGCACCTACGACGTATTCAATGGCGATGCCGACGGCATTTGTGCTCTGATTCAGCTTCGCCTGGCAGAACCGAAAGAAAGTATCCTGATTACCGGCGTGAAGCGGGACATAGAACTCGCAAAACAGGTGCCGGCCCGCGAGCCGGCAGATGTTTCTATTCTCGACATCAGCCTTGACAAAAACCGCGATGCGGTGGATGCGCTGCTTACGGCCGGCTGTTCCGTTTTTTATGTGGATCACCACTTTTCGGGTGACAAGCTGCCCGAGGAGCCGAAATTTACGGCGCTGATCGATACCCAGCCGATGACCTGCACCAGCCTCATTGTGGA
>Ga0208919_1000355_pt1 | contig 32798 bp, 49 predicted proteins | sample 4_EtaG_FD_184076 | JGI IMG/M metagenome (GOLD analysis project Ga0208919, IMG submission 184076) | Marine viral communities from the Subarctic Pacific Ocean - 4_ETSP_OMZ_AT15127 metaG (SPAdes) (version 3) | ecosystem: Environmental > Aquatic > Marine > Oceanic | place: Pacific Ocean | collected...
GAACTGGTTTGGGTTTTGGTTCGTGAACCGAACGCGAACCGCGAACTGGAAAACCGCGAACCGAGGGCTTTTTGCCCGGCCACGGGTGGGTGGCGGGCGTGCCCAGCCTAACCATCCTCCTGCCTCTCAACCCTCTGACTGGCGCATACAGGGGGCTACAACCCCCTCTGGGTAGAATATCGCCTAACCATGCCACCCTGATTTTTACCGCCTGACACGTCGCATTCTGGCTGCCTAGCCTTCCCGTTCCCAAGTCTTCTTCATTGCCTGCATCGGGCCTAAGTCTGAGAACCTATCAATAACAATATTACTCTCCTTCTTATACACTGGTGTTTTACAATGGATTGTAGGCCGCTCACGGCCCCCCACCACGGCCTGTGGTGGCACCCCCCTATTCCGTGGCAGTGCCGACAGCGACAGGTTTATGGTGTAGCGCACCGTGCCTTTCCGGCCCTTGCCTGTCGGCGTTATCAACTCCATCTCCCGCAGCTTCCTCATGGCTCGCTTGATCGTGCTGGGGCCGACGTTGCACAGCCCCGCCAATGTCTGCTGGGATGGGTAGCTGTTCTGGCCATGCTGATCGGCGAAGTATACCAACCCCACCAGCACCAGCTTCTCGACTGGCGTAAGTCCTGCTGCCTGTAACGCCGCTGGCATCTGCCGCCAAGTCATACTGCTGCGTCCTGCTGGGCCATGAACTTCCGCACCCTTAGCATCGTACCCCGGCGTATCCGAACCCTACCTTCCTCAAGGCCCTTGCGAGCCCGGTGAATAATGGCGCGGTTGCCATATTCCTGCCCGATGCGGGTATCACTCCATCCGTGCCGGATGCCGAACGCCGAGACGTCCGCTAGAAATTCCTCTACCTCAGATACCATGCTCTGCTCCTGTGTTGAATTGTTACCGCCTGTTGGCCGCGAACCCGGTTGTTCCCGCCCAGAAGCATTATACACTAAAGTATGCGCTTTGGGTATCTTTTCGCTTTGCATCGTGCGCAGAGTGTGGCATACTACTTATACAAGCAATTAACCAACGAGGCTAAATCATGACAACCTTAAACATCGACAGCGCCCGTTCATATAAGACAGAGGCGAATTTGGATAAGGCCGTTAGGGAAATCTTCCCGGACTGGAAATATTTGACAGTCTGCAACCGCGAAGGCCGGTTCACCGCAATCTTCTCGATGAGCTCAAATCAGCGCTTCAACACCTTGGATGCCGCTCATCTGGGTTTCATGGTTGTTAATTGAGGGGGGCTTTGAATGGGTTGGCTTCGGCCAGCCCATACATGGCAATCCTGCCAAACACGAGACGGAGGCTAAATACCATGACAACCTTAGAAATCGACGCTCGATCAGCCCTTGGACTTGCCAGCGAGCGCATTAAGAATCTGCAACGCCTCGCCGACGTTGAACTCCCCGTCAAGAAAATCTCCATCTACCAGTGCAGCCCCGGTTGGGAAGTCGTCCCATGCCACGGCACCGCGAAGAGCCATCATCTCTACGAAGGTGACAGCGAGTGGTTTGAAACCAAGAGCGCGGCGATTTCAGCGGGGCGCAAACTGTTCCGCGATGAGCCCAGCGCCGAAACTCTCGACATGGGTATGGCAGGAGATTTTGGCCGCGAGATGAAAATCATTCGGCAGCGCTCAAGCAAGTAGGGCCGCTCTGTATGCGCCGGGCCAGCCCCGGCGTATGCACGGCGATCCTGCCGGTTGAGGAGGTTAAACAAATGTACAATTCAATCGCAAGAGTTCCCACCGACGCGCAACACTTTGATTCACCTGTCAGCGTGGACTTCGAACCCAGCTACGAGCTAGTCGTGCCGGAGGCCATCGATTTTCCGGTGCGGTTCGAGCCCAGCAAAGTCGCCAAGAAGAAGTATGTGATCAACGGCGACACCGAAAATTATATCGATGTCGTGGGCCATACTTTTACCTGTGCCAGCCACGGTGATTTCGCTCGCGGTGTCTATGGCGAGATCATCAAGGAACTGGATGAGGCAGACTTGGCGGGCATGACGGCCCGCTGGCATCTGGCCCGCCACGGTGGCTGGGCTTGCATGGATTTGTCATTGCCTGCCGTCAAGTTCACGGTGGAGAGCTTGCTGCACAAAGCCGATGTCCACTATCGGATTATATCTCCCCACGGCATCGACGGCAGTTGCAGCAACACCGTCCTGTATGGTGCCATCGACAGCTACTGCACCAACGGCCAGATCATCGGCGAGTACGATACGGTGCGGCGGAAGAATTCCAGCAACTTCCTGCTGGAAAACTTCTTGGCCGATTTGCAACGCTCGAAGAATGATTTCATCGGGCACGGGCAGCGGCTCCAGCGTTGGGCAGAGACGCCTGTTTCAGTCTCAACAGCCACCGATGTTATCGAGGCTGTAATTCCCGGCGAGCGCAAAGCCGACAAGATGGTGGCGCTCTTCAAGGAAGAGGCCGAGACACGAGGCGCTAACGTCTATGCCCTTTACAGCGCGTTCACCAACTACAGCAGCCACGCCAACGATAACGGTTTCGCCCTGCGGGAAACCAAGAGCGATACCGCTGCCGTTACGATGATGAATCGGGAGATGGAAGTATCACGCTGGACGAGCAGCGTTCCCTTCCTTCAGCTGGCGGCGTAACAGACAGGCCGGGGGAGGTGGCGGTGCCGCCTCCCGTACCCCTTATTTCAGTGGTTCCAAACCCCTCAAACCAGTGGTTCGGGTTTGTCTAGGAACAGTATTTAAAAGATGTTCCTAGATGTAGCGGATACGCAGAGTGTATATAAAGTGTTTACATTATGTTTGTTATGTGTATAATGTTCATATTGTGAAATTAAACAAAGAGGCTAAGACGATGACGAAGCTAACCAAGAATCAACTCCAATCGCTCGCAGAACTAAAGCGCCTCGGCGGCGCTGTAATCACGTCCCATTGGACGAATGGGATCGGGCGGCGAACCAGAAAGCGCGCCGTACCGCCGTTCTCCGAAGAGCTGAGTCGCTGGTCGTATGATCGCCTGCCCAAGCGGATTCGGCGTATTTTCGATAAGCACCCGCGATGCCAGTACGTCATCTGCATCACCGATATGCGGGCCGCCAATCGCGCTTTGCGGGAGTCGGCGTGATGCCGAAATACCGCCCTCAGGACGGGACCAGATTCCAGCGCCTCTTGTCTGTGACAATATCGGGCGGTGAGCGCGCCACCCAGCGGAATCGCGGCAGCATTATCGCAGACGCCGTCGGATTCGTCCTGTTTCTCGGCGTCCTGCTGTTTGTGTGGGTTGCGCTGCCCTGAACCACAATTTAAGGAAGCTAAGAAATGACTCGAGAAGCATTCATCAATCCAAGGACTCTGGCCGTTCACTTCCCCGACGATGAGGCAACACATGGAACCAGTCACCGTCTACATGATCCTGCTAACCTTGCTGATTCTGTCCAACCTGTAACGCGGTTTGATTTTATTGAATCCACGCCGCTGCGTCAGTTGGAGCTGATCGCCACAGAGCTTGAAAAGCTCCGAGACTGGAGCGCAGAGCGAGAGATGGAGTTGGAGCGTGGGCTCGAAAGAAAACCGCTACCTATGCAGATGGCCTTGGCGGATGCGTTCAATCAGTCAGCTAACGAGCTGGAGAGTGTAGCCCAGAAAATCCGGTACGCCATCAGCGAGTGCTACGCCGTCTGGGGGAGGCAGTCCGATGAATAGCATCAGGAAGGTTCCCTGCATCGAGTGTGATGGCTATGGCTACCACGAAATCCAGATCGCTGCCGACGATTTCAAGGAGCGCATCTGCGAGGACTGCTGGGGAGAAGGCAAGCTCGCTGTCACTGACTGGGACGCAGACAATGAAACTTAAACCGGGAACGTTTGATAACTTCCCACCCGGCGCTATGCGCTGGAACTGCGAAACTCAGGGCTGCTTCAATCAAAAGCTCCGGCCCAAGATCGAGGAATTTCGTGATTGTTTTCCGGGGAACATCTCGTTTGGAGATGTCGATGGTATCGTGGAATTGAATAGCGCCTTCCTGATGCTGGAGTGGAAGAGTCCCGGCGGCGTGGTTACAACCGGCCAGCGGATCATGTATCAGCGGTTTTCAAAAACTAAAAACAGCGCCGTCATTATCGCCGAAGGCAACGCGGAAACTATGGACGTGACGGCCTACCAGACGTACTGGGAAGGGAGAAAGGGCGAGCCCAAGGAGTCTGATCTGGACGGGTTAAAGGATAAGATCAAGGAGTGGGTAGGTATCGTCAATCGTCCGTAGTGTACGCGCTGGGTATATTAGGTGTTTACATGGTGGGCAGACTGTGTATAATGTCTTTATCGCAACTAACCATAGAGGCTAATCAGATGGATAACGAAGAATACGATGTCGTCACTGCAACTGAAGCCCTTTCGCTTTTCACCGACTACCTCCAGATGCTCGACGTTACGCGGAAGGTGGGGGACATCGAGAAGGCTCCTTCCTTTGAAACCAAGGAGGAACTGGTAGCAGAAGCCAGCGCCTTTAACCGGTACAAATTCGCCATCGTTCAGAACAGTCGGGGGCGGTATACACCGGTTTTCACGCTTCGCAAACCGGCTACATCAGAATGGCGCTCGCTGGGTGATTTGGTGAAGGAAGAGCCCTCAGTCAGAAATTACATCTGCGTATAGGTTTTAACCGGGAGGGGTTCGGCCCCTCCCACCGGAGGCTAAATATGTCAGAGATTATCAAGACGCTAGGCGGGACGTTAACGTACGCCGCAGGCAACCATCGCTACACATGGAACGGAGAGCGCGTTGACTTGAGCGTCAGCGGCGTTGCGGGTGCCTTCCCCCTTAATTTCGGAGCAGCGTCGGGCTGGGCCGCCAAGATAATTCGTGAGGAATTAGTCAACCAGTTCGATGACAGGAAAATGGTTGAGGCCAAGCCGCTGGGCCAGCGTGAGGATGTGGATCGGAGGGATCGTGCCGCCGGGTGCATTAGTCACATATTCAACGATGTGGCAGGCTGGGCGAAGGATATCTGTGCAGCCCCACGGCGGGCAACTAAACGCGCTGCCGATATCGGTACTGCCGTTCACAACTATGTTGAGCGTCTGGCGTTGGGGCAGGAGCCGAATCTAAATGAGGATGAGGACATCGCGTTATGCCAGCGCCATCTGGGAGACTGGTTCAAGCAGAACATCAAGGAAGTAATTGACGTCGAGCGCCGCCTGTACTCAGAGAAATGGAAGATTGCCGGCACGTGCGACATGACAGCGCGTCTTTATAACGACGAGATTCACGTACTCGATTGGAAGGGGGTGACGGCCTTGTCTTCATCTTTGAAGGCGGGACATTGCGCCCAGCTCACCGCGTATCGCTCCATGCTGGAGGAAGCAGGCGAGCGTATAGATGGATGCACCTTGGTGCGGTTCAGCCGGAAAACGGGGCAAGTTGATCCTGTGACATTTAAGCATCAAGAGGAAAATCTGGCAGCGTTTGAGGCAGCGTTGCTACTGGCTCGCTACCAGCCCAGAGCGGGACAGTTCTAGTGGTTTGCGCGGCAGCGGTTTTAGCCTCTCGCTGTTGCGCAGGGGGCGCGGCGTTTCCCAACCTCGTCGCGTCCCCATCCCTACAAAGAGGCTGTTATGCCGGAAGATTATGAGGATTGGGAAGAGCGAGCGGCGATCATGGAATATGACGGCGGATTGCCACGAGACGAAGCCGAGCGGCAGGCTAGGAAGACGACGCCTATTATCAACCGAAGAACGGAGAAAACGATGGCGACAATGACAGCGACGATTTCAAGCATTCAACCGCCCAACGGGAAGGGGCCGCATACTCTCCACACAACGCAGGGCGTGATAAAATGCTGGGGAGAACAGGCGTCCAGCTTCTTTGAGGGATGCAGCTACGAGTTCCCCTTCTACAACAAACCGTACAACGGAGTTGACGAACTCTATGTGGGCAAGGGGATCGTCAAGGAAATCCGCGACGGTAGCGGCGTCGATCATCAGGCCCCCATAGCGCCCCCACCAGCGCCTGTAGCGTCAAACGGGGGCGGCAGGCCACAGAACACCCCAATGGGCGTGGCTAACGCCCCACAGGCCAACAGGGAGCGTTCTATCCAAGCGCAGGCCATCATCAAGGCAGTGATTGCGGTGGGTGGCAGCGAGGCCGATGTCCAGCGCTGGCTCGATTGCCACGACAAGATCGTGGCGGGAGAGCGTGTTGGCTGACGCCCCGTTCTTTTCTCTGGATGTGCCGGGGGTGCCTGTTCCAAAAGGCAGGCCCCGCGTCACACGGACGGGGCACGTTTACACGCCCCAGAAGACGCGAGAATATGAGACACGAATCCGCATGGCGACTGGGATACTCATGTCGGGCCGGAAACGGACTGAACTTCCCTGCATCGTCCACGTCGGCGTATTCTTCGAGCCGCCACGCAGTCTCAGCAAGAAGAAACGGGGGGAATTGTTTGACACTGGCGGGTTCCACGCCATCAAGCCTGACTTGGATAACATCGTGAAAGCCGCGCTGGATGGGATTTGCGGCGAAAACATGGCAATTCTGGACGACAAACAGATCGTAGAAATCTGTAGCTTCAAAACCTACGCCGAAGCGGCGAAACTGAGCATTGACGTTTTCGAGGTTACGTCGGGCGTTGATCGCTTCACGGATCGCTGGAGAGCGTGGGAACAGGTGGACTTTCCAATATCACCAATCTAGGAGGTTAAAATGAGTCAGCGAATCAAAATCAAAACGTGGCTGGAAAGTGGCAAAACTTTGACGCCAATTGACGCCTTGGAGCGTTTCGGGTGCTTCCGGCTGGCAGCGCGGATAGACGATCTGCGACGGGATGGTTTGGATATAGAGACGAAATACAAGTACCAAAACGGCAAGCGATTCGCGAGCTATGGGCTGGCAAGAGGATAACGCTGAGATCGGAGGGCTGGTAGCGGGGGCAGACGGTTCGAGAAAATACCGCTGTCCCCGTTGCTCCGATCAGCGAAGAAACAAGGCAGATCGCAGCCTGTCCATCACGAGAAAAGGCAGCGAGGTAATGTGGTTTTGCCATCATTGTGAATGGCGAGGGGGGTTTGATGAGGCTAGATCAGGAAGTAATCCAGTGGGCTCTACGAAGAAAAATAAGCCCAGAAACACTGCGGGAAATGAAAGTTGGAGGCGAAATCATATCGTTTGGTGATTCAAATAAACTTTCAATCATATTTAATTATCTGGATAACGACGGCGAGATCGTTAACTGGAAGGCCCGAAGCCTAAACGATAAGACGTTCCGGCAGTCGCCCGGAGGAACCCAGCAGTTCTACAATCAGGCAGCGGTTTTGGCTGGGCCTTTAGACGAGGTGTACATCGTTGAAGGCGAGATGGACGCCCTGTCTCTGATTGAGGCCGGAGTTCCCGCGCACTCTGTCCTGTCAGTTGTGGGCGGTGCGCCAGCGAATGTAACCGAAAGCCCGGACGAGGCGAAGCGATACGAATATGTGGCGCAAGCTCGCGCAGCAGGGCTAGGCAACTGCAAGCGAATTATTTTAGCTACCGACAGCGATTCCCCCGGCCGAAATCTCCGTGCTGATCTGGCCTATCTGTTAGGTGCAGCCCATTGTTTCTGGATTGAGTGGCCGGACGACGCGAAGGACGCCAACGACGCACTGGTAAAGTGGGGCGCTGAAAGCCTTGCCTCGTATCTTCATGAGAATGTGCGGCCCTATCCCGTCGAAGGAATTTACCGTTTATCTGAGATACCAGAGCCGCCAGCGTTGACGCTGTGGCAGGGCTGGCCGGAGTGGGAAGGAAAATTAAAACTTTCTCCTAGCCATTTGTCGATTATGAGCGGCTGGCCGGGCCACGGAAAAAGCCACCTCTCCCAGCAGCTCTGGGCGCGGATTGTTCGACGCTACGATATCCGTGTCGCCCTGATGAGCATGGAGACAAGGGAGAAGCCGTTCGTCCGACGCAATCTGCGAAGTGCGTACTGGAACAAACTTGAAAACGAAATGTCGGATGCCGAACAGAAAGAGGCTGACGACTGGATCGAGGATCACTTTCTGTTCATCCACCATCCGAAGAACTCGCCTACTTTTGAATGGCTATGCGAGATGATCAACTTGGCTTATGTCCGGCATGGCATCAGCGCAGCGTCTATCGATCCATGGAATATGCTGGTGCCAACGTTCAACAGAAATCAGCAGACAGAAACGGGATGGATTGGCGAGTGCTTGGATCAATGTACTTATCTCGCTAAAGCCTGCAATTTGCACCTCCAGATTCTGGCGCATCCGGCGAAACCCATCGGCGCTGGAGTGCGTGAGCCGATTACCTACAGCAGCATCGCCGGATCACAGCATTGGGCAAACAAGGCCGATCAGGTATTGAGCATTCACAGAAACGAATTTGTGGATGACTACGGAATTCGTAACACGGATGCGCGGCTAATCGTCCACAAAAGCCGATACGAAGAGCTTGGGTATCCGTGTGAAATCAACATGCAATTAAGTTTGAGCAAGGGAGTGTTTGAATGCACGGATTACAAGCAAGCGTGGCAGAGCTAGGCGTACAATGGACGATTTAAGCACGACTGATAAATTTGAGGGCGTTGGCAAACGCCGCCATGACAGAAAAGTCACAGTCAAATGTCTTGGGCCGCTGTGCAAAGGGACTAAAAAGTTTGAGAGTGAATCCAAAAATATCCGGCTGTGCGCCCGATGCAAAAAGCATATTCGAGGCGTCACAGGAGGTATGGCGTGAACATTCCTGCGGGCGCGCGGTACGGAGCTATTTTAACTGATCCCCCGTGGGCCTTTCGCACATGGAGCGACAAGGGCAAGGGGCGCTCCCCCTACTACAGCACAATGAGCTTTGAAGAACTTGCCGATCTGCCCGTAGCAGCCAGTGCAGCCAACGACTGCGCCTTGTTCATGTGGGTGGTGGACTCCCACTTGCAGACAGCAATGGATTTAATTCAGGCATGGGGCTTCGTTTATAAAACGATTGGCTTTATCTGGGTGAAGCCATCCATCGGGCTTGGATATTGGACTCGCAAACAGGCCGAAGTGTGTCTGATGGCGACACGGGGAAAGCCGAAACGTAAAAGCCGCGCCATAAGCCAAGTCATCAAGGCTCCACGCCGCGAACACAGTCGCAAGCCAGACGAGACATACCAGTGCATCGAAGAACTGGTGGCTGGGCCGTATCTGGAAATGTTCGCCCGTCAGAAACGGGAAGGCTGGGACTCGTGGGGTAATGAAGTGGGGAAGTTCGAGTGAGCATTCTTGAGGGCGCAGCCGAAGCCATCAAGGATCGCCACGGCAGGCACGGTGACTATCGGGACACCCATCGACGCATCGCCCGTCTATGGAGCGCCTATCTGGATGTTGAGATTACGGAGACAGATGTTGCCCGTATGCAAGTCTTGCTGAAGGTGGCCCGTTCCAAAGAGGGCGACGAGACAGACGAGGATCACGCCAAAGATATGGCCGGATACGCCGATCTGTTACAGAAGCTGGCGGTGTGGCTGGAGACGGTGCCGGAATAAAAACCGCCCGCCGTGCGAAGAGGTGGGCCAACACACGACGAGCGGGTAACAGGGAGGTTTGGTAGTTGAGATCATTATCCTATGATTTTATTAAATTTTGCACAACAATAATATATGGCGACGGAAATAGACGATGGCACACGCTTCGCGATGCCAATACGGAATTTGATCAGCATTATTTCTGCTGTTGCCGTTGGCGTCTGGGCGTGGTTTGGAGTGCAGGAGCGATTGAACCTGATCGAGACAAACCAGATATTAGTGAAGTCAGACCTGGAGAAGAACACAGAGTTCCGCATCAAGTGGCCGCGTGGGGAACTGGGCAGTCTGCCAGCAGACAGCGAACAGTTCATGCTGATCGAGCATCTGTCCAAGGAATTTGAAAAACTCGCAACCAACATTGAGGAGGGCCGTGCGCCGTTTGATCAGCAGCAGGCTCTAACGCTACGGTTTTACGAAAAGCGCATCGCCGTGCTGGAGCGGAAACTTGAAGAGGTTAAGGACGAGATTTCGGCGATCAAAGCCAACGGGAGCAAGCACTGATGGCGGAAACTTTATTTATCTTGATTTTATATCTTAAAGGAGCGCCCATCGAATACATGGGCCACCACGACGTGCGTGGGCAGTGGAAGGAAATGGGCATGGCGGGTTGCCTGTCAATAAAACGGACACTCCGGCGTAACGGATGGCGAGACAAGGAAGGATCGGGCACACGTTATTCGTGCGAACGCCGTAAGGTTTACGTGGAGACGGGATCAGACGGACGCCACAGGGTGATAAAGATTATCGAATAGTCAGGCTGTGCTTTTGGGGATTGTTTCACGTGTAACACCGCCCTTGTCGATCCGCAGAGTTTGATTGCGGTTGTTGTCGCCCGCATAACTGACGTGAACCCACCCGCTTGACGGTTCGCCGTTGTAGAACTCAAGGATCAGTTGATCGAAATCAAGCTCTTCCGCAATCCAGTAATACAGAACGAGATTATCTATACCGGGAATCTCTATATCAGCGGCTTCGCCTTTGGCATGTTGGCTGCTGTCTTTGCTGCCAATCGCACGGTTTAAGGGGAGCGCCCTGAAGCCTGAGTTGATAACTACGGGCTTTGCCCAGTGGATTCGTACTGGCTCAAGCACGTTTTCGCATAACGCCAGCATGTTTTCGAGTTGATCCGGCTCCGGCGAGTTGTCCAGCCCCATACGCAAGGCCGTCTGACTCTTCAGCATCTCGTCCAGCGTGAAGTGCGGCGTCAGATTCATTTCTTAATTGCCGCCCTTGCTTTGCCCATCGCCCTGTTCCCGAACCAGAATGACATGATTGCCGCAAACAGGGCTTGTGTCTCTGCGTCCCACACAACGTCCATGGCGGTTGTCCAGTCGATTCCTTGGTTAGCTATCAGGGAATACATCAAGGCCCCCTTAACGGCTAGGAACGCGCCCATAAACAGGTATGTGATGACAGGGCGGACGCTGGCCTGTAGCCCGACTACCCAGCCGCCCTTTGCTGCCAGTGCCGTATCGTGGGCGTAAAGCCCCTTCGTTTCGGCAATGTCGGCTTCCGCGTCAAGTTCTTGGAGTTTCAGTTCTGAAAGCTGGGCGGCGTACTGGGCTTTCGCTTCCAGCATCGCCAGTTCCTGTTTGTTGGCTTGGGCCTGCTTAAAATACCCCAGAACTTCGGGGATGATCGAAGTCCCAAACCCAAGAACGCTGCCCAGCAGGGTTAGGATTTACTTAACCTTTTTGCGCGAGACAGCGGCATCAGCGCCAAAAAACGCCATGATGACACCGGCCAGCGAGAGATAAATCATTTCCGCTGCGGGTATCTGCGCGGCTCTTTCCGGCCAGATAAATGAGGCAGTGATCGTCACCAGCATGGCGCTCATGGCGATATACGCCAGTCTGCGTCTGTTCTGCTGCCACGCGAGTTTGTCGGGAACGCCTATATCGTCATCCATGTGTCACCGTGGTTCCTTCTGTGGCCCGCACCGTTTACACGACTTGGGGTTTTTAAGTCTGCCACCACACTTTTTGCACGTTTTAGTCATGCTCTGTTTGCTCTCATCCGTCGTAAGGTTCCAGCAAGACGCGCACGTTGCTTTGTCTTGGTGCTGAATTTTGATCCGGGAGACATAACCTTCTTGGCGAACTGGTTTGTCGTCAGGTTCTTGCCTTTGTGGGTTCGATTGTATCGATCACGCTGCGCCGTAAAAGCTCCCGGCTTTTTGATCGCGCCCTTGATCCAGTTCTTTTTCCCTGCTGCCATCAGAACGATCCTAGCTGTGAAAACAGACTGCCGGGGCCTGTGATGCCATTAGACTCGCCAAAGGCCGCTGCTGCCTCGTTAATGTTGGTATGGTTGCCATCTGTGCCGTCCCATGCGACTTCATCCCACGCCGCCATATCCCAAGTCGCCCCCAACGAGCCGTTGAAATATTTGAGCATCCGCTCATTGAGCGTTCCAGTGATCCCGTGGACATCGCACATCGCCAGCCAGTCACCATCTACCGTAAGCGCACTCCCCGCCGCTGCGCGGCACGTGGCCTGACGTGCGCCCTGGTTCGTTGTCATGGTGTAAACGTACCCATCGAACTGAAGTTATCCGCGCTCTGGTTCGCTGCCAGCGCCTGAAGGGCATCGTTCAGATTGGTGTGGCTGGTAGACAGCTTTGTGTTGATGTAGCTCAACAGCCGCTCATTGTACGTTCCGGCAGGGGCGCTGCGCGCAGTAAACAGCGCCACCCAGTCCTCATCGTAGGTGCCGGTAGTGCTGGTAACGCCCCGTATCGCCGCCTGACGGGCTTCCTGATTTGTCGCCATGTCACGCCTTCCGGAGTTTCATCCCAAAAGTGCCGGGCTTATCAGCACCGCGCTTTACGCGCCAGCCTTTGGAGCGGAACCCCAGCTCGTTGCCTGCGCGGATATCTAAGCCGCCGGGGAAGTTTTCGGCCTTCTGTATGCCTTTATACGCACCCATCTGGCCGCGCGTCATCGGGCCGGGGAATCCTTTCTTCTTACTCGTCGCCATCTTTTATCTCCTGTTCTGCGAGAATGATGTTCATCGAAAAGCTGCGCCTCTCGCCGGACGATTTGAACGGGTACACAGTATGCGGCAGATCAGCCGGGAAAATAAAGAAGTCTCCAACCTTGGGCCGCACCATGAACGTGGAACGGTTCAGAAACGTCGGGCTTCCGTGCATGAACTCGATATGTCCCGCCGCCGGGTAATGATCTTTGTCATCTTCGTCCCACTCATCCTGCATACCTTCCGGCATCTGAAGATACCCGACACATGATAGCTCTGCGTTGGTGTGCAGATGAATCGGATTATAATCTGCCGCCTTCTGCTGCACATACCACGCGCTCTGGATTGTCACCATCGGCTTGATGTTTTCGGGCAGCGGCTTGCAGTGTCGCTCTGCGTAGTTATCCACGTAACGCAAGGCAACATCTGTGAAAAATCTCGCGTGAGGTTGCAGAACCTCTGTGGGAATAAGATATTCCTTGTCCACCTTACCGACGAGCTTATCGCTCCAGTCCGGGCCTTCTGTGCCAGCATCAATATCAGCGTTAAAGGCGTCGATGATGTCCTGCGGTATCGTTGAGTGGCCGATAGCTGGGCCGAACGGGCGCATACAGATCACTTCATCGTGGTGGCGTCCTACCGCCTCGCCTGTCTCATGGTAAATGAGATGCTCAAGTGAAATCATGAATCACCATTTTTGCCTATATTCCGTAATTCTTCTTCTAGCTCATCCCGACGTTCTGCCCTTGTTCTCGGCCTGTCAAGCGCAGGGCCTATTTTCCAGATCGTCCGCGCTACGGCGTCATGCTCAAGCAGCGATTGATCCAAAAGCCTTACCCTGTCTATCAAGCGAACAATAAGCCGCTTCGTCTCGGTTATCTCGGCCCGCGTATCCCGCACCTCTTCGTCAATGTTCGACAGGCCCTTGTCTAGCTGGCTGTTGAAGTCCGTGGAGAACTTTACCAGAACCCACCGGATTATCCACCACAGCATGTAGCCGGATACCGCCCCGACGAGAACTGGGATGCCAACCGTCTCCAGTAGCTTTATGAACTGAGAAACGCTCATTCATTTGTCTACACTTATGGCTTCGTCGGCCATGAGATGTCGTCAGGATCTGCATTATCAGCCGGAACATCACGCAATGCCTGCCTGTACGACGTCATCTCGTCGCTCATCGGGACATCCGACAGTGCGTGGAAATCCGTTCCTGCCAGCAGCGCGTTTCTTTTCGCTCTGACTTCATCCCATGTCACGGCAGGAACGACGTAGGCAGCGATCTTAACGCCCCCGTCGAGCCATATTTGGATTAAGGCGTGGCCCGGAGGCGCCGAAGTCGCCTCGCCATTTTCGTTAATCGCCGTCACGGTCCCATCTTCCGCTGTGCTGGCCGATAAAATTGTCATGACTAAAGCTCCGAATCTATAAGTATGTAAGTTGTGTCAGACGCATCTCTAAGTAGCGTCACCCCTTGTCCCTGAGTAAGCGGAGTACTAGTAGTCGTGGCGATGACGCGAGCAGTCTTTAGCCCCATGAGATCGGCAGATATGGATGTAAGGTTCGGGCGGGCGCTTGCTGCCGTCGAAAGATCGAAAGTCCCTGCCGCCGAGAATGTTATTGTAGGGGCTGATCGCTTCTCGGAGTAATAGAGCCAGATGTGCGCCTGATTCAAATTGTCCGTTGCAACGCCACCGAACCCCCATTCTGTCGCTGTTGAAGTGAGATCAATCTGCTCTGCATACCACTTACAGATATTTAGTTCTTCCGCCTGAGGGCGGTGCTGGAACGGAGTTGCTATTGGCCCAACTTCCGCTTTATAGCCGGCTAAATAAAAGTCGTTTCCGGTATGTCCCATCCCGTTGACTTGGTTGCTCGTCCCGTAATCGTAGGCTGCGCTCCACGTTTTGTTCGTCCCTTGCCAGTTACTACCCAATGCCAGATTGATCGCCATGTAACAACTCTTCGCGTTCGTCCGAACCCACGTTCCGGTGACATCTCCGGGAATCGTCACGACATGAAATTGCCACGTCGCGTTTGTCGTCTGGGAAAATTCGAACGGATAGACGCGATCTTCGGCTCCATTTCCAAAGGTGCCGCAGAAAATTGCCGGATAGCTAAGATCAGAACTGTCGGAACGCCACCAGAAACTGATGGTGATGTCCTTCGCGCCAGCAGCGCCAGCGGCTATATGTCCGCAGGTTAAACCTAATCCGTATTGAAAAACCCGATACAAATCTCCTGCGGCGATACTGGAATCCGCCGTGGTGACATCGATCTTCATCGAATTAGCGAAATCACGATTTGGCACTGTCGTTGATTGCGTAATCGTCACCCGTCCCGCACCCGCTTGATCAGCGTATTTCCACCTGTCCAGCGTGTAAGCAGATCCTGTCGGTGATGTTGTCGTCGCCCCCCTTTGAGCGACTGTAAATCCACCATTGATAACGAGGCTGTCGTTTATCTTGCGATCTAGCTGATACCAAGTTGAGCCGATCAGCATGAAAGTCGCAGGCTCAGTCTCGCTCAGAACCCAAGTCTCTGAAAAATTACCAGCGTTCGTGATGTGGATGATGTCGCCCGCGTCCGCCGTGAGAAAAACCAGACTGCCAGCCGAATAATTAGTTGTTGCCAACGTATCAAAGTCATCAGTCGTGCCGCTTTGTGCAGCGATAACATGGCGAGAGCCGGTTCCCGTGACTGCGCCAGACGATAGAGTTAGCGTAGAGGCACCAAAGTCGAGAACATCTGTAGCGGACAATGTGAAACCGCCAGCAGCGGATGCTACCTGACTCGTCATCTGAAAGTTGGTGCCGTCGTAAACCACCGTGACAATGGAGCCGCTTTCGATATCGCCGGACGCAATATCCTGATCGTGCAGCTTCTTGATGGCCTTGGTGCCAAGCCCATTGACATTCAGCGTCGATGCCGTGGTGCTGGCCGCACCTGCCTTAAAGGTGATCGCTTGGCCTGCCGCATAGGCCGTCACCGCCGGAGACAGAGCGATGACATAGGCGTTGGCGGTGCCCGTATCCGTTGCTTGGAAGGCCGGGGCGTTGCTCTGAATCTGGTTGACGGTAGCAGCGTCTGTCTTGGCCGTGCCGTCTGCCACCGCCGTCAGGCGGTTGCTGCCGATGTTCAGATTGCCCGTAGCGGCGTTGCTCCCGCTCTTTTCGAGCGTGGAGTTAATGCCATCGGCCAAGTCCTGATCGTGGGTATCGTGCCTTGTCGCCAGAATCTTGGTTCCGGCATCACGGTCCTGCGCCCACAGGGTGGCTCCCGTGTGGACACCGTTCGTTCTTGTAAAACTTCCACCGCTCCAAGGCATAGTCGTTCCCTTCTATCGTGCTTGAGTTCTATTCCGTAATGCCTGCGCTAATAATCTTTGTTTTTCTTCTTCAATAACGCGGCTTCCCCGTCCCGTTTGATGCATAGGGCGAGCAACTTTTCCTTCTAATCTTGGCGCGTTATAGAACGCCTTCCCCATAAGTTTAGGGCTAAACGCGGGTAGCCCCAGAAGGGCGAGGGGGTTGAGCCCCGTTGCTATTCCGCCAAGCGCTGCGGGGCCTAATGTGTGTCGCGTGATCCCACGAGGAGTAGGCGACTCTACTGCCCGGCCAGCGAGAGCTGCTTTCAAATTGCGGCCAGCGTCTGTCCCCCCAAGAATATTAACGATCTGTGAACGTCTACCGAAATTGGTATCCACATTGTTTCTCATAGACGACATTAGCTTCCGTAAAGAGGTATCGATTGTACCTCTATCACCAGCCGGGATGCTCATCGTCTTTTCAACATCATCAATGATTCTGGACATATCTTCATAGTCCGTCATCATCTTGCCGTATTCGTCAAACTGCTCAACAATCTCTTTACGGACAGCCTGATACACGCTGTCTGTTATTCTCCGCGATGTGCTGTCGTAAGGTAAATCTTTTCCAATGTCATATATCGCTTGCTTCAGTGCATCTATGGCAATGGGCGTATGATACTGATCCGGCGCGCGACTCTTAAATTCATTTACTAATTCACTCACTTGTTCGAATACTTTAACGGGCGCTTCTCCCCGTACTTTGATATCCCCGAACCATCCTTCAGATTTTACGTTATCTAATGCGTTGTCTATACCGTCCCACTTTATAGTCCCTTCGACTTGTTTTAGCTTTTGGCGTTGAGCCAGATACTCCGCCGTGCGCTTAGTACGCAACTCTTTAGCAGCGGCCTTGGCTATGTCTACGATCTCAGTAATGGGAACTTTGTCTTTTGCGTGATCCAGAAAGGCTTTGGCGTATTCGCCGCCTCTTCTTCCGGCTTCTGCTGCAATTTTCAAAGCTTCAGCACCCGTACCGGCTGTCATTCCTATGATGTGAGCCGGGATATCGACAGTAAAGTCGCGCAATAATTTTCCTGCGCCTGCTGTAACTTTTGTTTTCCCAAGAAGATCAGCAGTCCCCCGTATGACTGTCCCCGGAATTGCCAAAGGATCAATTGCTCTTCCTGTTTTTTTGAGCGCACTGGCGGCAGCATCAGGAACTCTACTGGCTTTCCCAACCATTCCCGGTAGCCGTCCCGCTAATGCTCCACCGCCGGATACTATTACGGATAAATCGGATAGAAATCCGACGGGATCGTTAGCCATTGTTGTTTTAATATTTTCCCACCCTCCATAACGATCAGCGAAAAACTTACCTACTGCTTCTGCTTTAGCCTCGTCAGGCTGAGTTCCGGGAGTAAAAAGCTGATAGACGCCACGTCCCAGCCCTTTGAAATTTTCGTAGGTTTCTACGGGGTTCATAAGAGGCTGAATCATATCAGTAGCGAATTGTTTTGCGCTTGGGCCTAAATTCTCAAACGCTTGACTAGCAACGTCACTCATTGATAACGAGCCATCGACTGTATCGGATATCACCTCCAAATCGCTTACGTTAGGTAGTCCACCAGCGGCCACGGCGGCAGCGTTAGAACCTGCTGTTTTAACAGGTTCGGCACTGCCGTAAACAATATCATCTTCAGAAATCAATTTCATAGTGTATACTTTTTCCCGTTTTCGTCTTCATATACCTTTTCCCCGTTGGGGCCTGTTGCGTTCGGAACTAACGTAAATCCTTGTGGCACTAACAAGGCCTCAGGCAATTCTTCGGTTACAGCGCTGGGTGAGAACGGAGCGTTCACTACATGACTAGGCTTAACCTTTAAGTCTGTAGCTCGTTTAGTATATATCCTACTTTGATGATCGTAGCCCTGCTTGGCTTTCGCCCCCAGTTGTTTGAGCTCGCCTTCTATTTCTTTCCGTTTGCTTCCTAATAGCCGACGGCCAAACCCCCCTTCAGGATTAGTCAATGAATTCCAAAGAGCGGCTACCTCCGGGCTTACCAAAGCCGGGTTTGTTAGTGAGATTTCACCCGGACGCACAACGGAACCCGGATCGATAGCTTTTAGATAAGCAAATAGGACTGTCACATCGCCAATATGGTTATCGGTGGCAGTGAGGCCATTTTTGACGTAGCTCATAATAGTGAACCAGTCTTTCGTGTCCTTCTTAAAGTCGTCTCGCAATACGTTAGCTCTGCTCGCAACGTCTTTTAGATTTGTATCTTTATTCTTTTGCGTCGCTGCACGCATTTTTAGGAGATTTATTTGAGCTGCCCCTATATCAGAGGACATTCCAATCATCTGTCTTTCTGCTTCAGTCCAGCCGTAAGGATTATTCAGATCAACTGAAGTTTCAGTAACATCTGTTTCTCCCGTGATGTCATTGTAGCTTTCCACCCTGTTAGTAATTATTTGTTCGGGCTTCAAAAAGGACTCTCTGGCCGCATCTGCGCGTTTGTTTTCTTTTAATGCTTGCGCAGAAATACTCAGTTGCATTGAAGTGAGCGGATCAGCACCAGCATCTATCCGCATTTCCGGTGTTATATCCTTTGCCCCAGCATACTTACCCATGCGCTGCTCTACAGTCTTAGCTGTAGGAGAAATGAGTTCTCTGACGCTATCCATGAAACCTGTAGATTGTGGCATAGCAAGAGTAGGAGCCTGCGGAACAACTCCGCCCTCAAGCACTATTCCCATAGCGTGTTGAGCAGCTAATTGTTGATTCGTTAGATTCTTGATCTTGCGCGCTTCGTCACCGGCGAGCTTTCCTGCAAGCACTGTTCCAAGAGCTTCAATACCGGGGTTTCCAGTCACATAAGGATTACGCCCCGGCGTAAAAGGCTTTCTGTTTATATATGCAAGATGACCGGCCCTGCGATCTTGTGCTCTAGTAATTGCCGGATTAACCGTCCAAGCCATCTTATTGCCCTCTTGATAAGTATCCAGCGCCCAGAGTAGCCGCCGTATTTAGCAATGCCCCCCTGTTCGCATTCGCTCCTTGGAACCTTGCAAGCCTGTCGGCTTGTTGTGCCCCTGCCAGCGCTCCCAGATCAACAGGAGGCGGTGCCGCTACTGCCGCTAAAGGCCCCGGCCCCTGCGCTGCTGCTTGAGTAAACGGCGTGGTGCCTGTCAGTAATGCCGAAAGCTCTGTCAAAGGCTGCTGACGCTCACGCAACCGCTCTGCTATCGCTCTGTCACGGGCTTGTTGTGCTAGTCCATATTCATCTCTGGCTTCGGCAATCGTCTGGCCTCTCCGCGCTTGAGCTACGTCAAACTCAGTGCCGATTTCCGTAAGTTCCTGTCCGCGCCCTGCCAGAATGTTACTCAGAATATTCTGCTGAAGTGATTGCCCTTGGAATACAGCTTGGCTGGCAAGATCGGCCAACTGATCGTTCTTCTGTTGCCGGAATAACTCAAGTTCCTGATTAAAGGCACCGGAACCCTCTGGAATGCCGCTGTTAATCAACTGCGTCCGCAAAGCCGTTTCTGCCCTGTCGAACTGAGGGTTTAACCGTGCGGTAGCCCTGTTGAAAAATTCATCGGCAGCATTGCTGGTATAAGTATTCAGATCAGAAAAACCGGGAAGCTGATAACTTGCCCCAGCCGTGGAATAAGTGGGCTGATCTCCAAACTGGCCGTAGGTAAACGGCGTTGGCTCGCCCGGTAAGCCCGCTGTCGTAAAAGCACCCCTGTCTACTTGCCCCAGACGTTCTTCGGCTAAACCTTGCAGCCCAGCCTGTAATCCTGCTTCCTGCCCTCGGATAGCTTCGTATTCCGGCGCAAGCGTGTATGTTCCCAGAAATTGATCGGGTGAAGTTTCGCGGAATGTGGTTGTACTGTACGGCGTAACCAGATCAGGCCGTGACAACTGCGTCTGAAGCCGTGCAGATTCTCGATCAACCGCCTGCTGATCCTGCCGTAACTGCCCATAATTTATAGGCGGTGGCGGATCAGGGCTGCTGAACATATCCCTAATGAAGCCCATAGCCTAGCTCCTTTCTTAAAAGCACCGCTGTCCGTTTATAATCCGGCAATTCACGCTCCCATCCGGGGCGTCCGACAATTTCGACAAATCTGAAATTCCGCGCTTTGGCAAAATCGCAGATTTCTTCTTCTATCTGTCTTAGCTCTATCAGGTTTCCGCCGGCCAGTCCTATTCTCAGGGAATCGCCAAAAGCACAGGTTACTGCTGCCGATTCAAGCCCCTCGAACAGTGTAAACGTGCCTTCGTCCAAGCCTTGCTCGACTTCCTCACGGCCAACATCCTCAAATGCTTCCGTCGCCGGGGCAAGAAGCTCCCAGACATAATCGCTGATCATAAGCCCACTCCCACTTCATAGCGGACATCGGTTGCAAGCCATCTTACGGACTGCTGGGTGGTACTGGTTCTAACGCGCACGGCGGCGTTCCACCCGATATCAGCAACGCTGAACCATGCCTGCTGTGTCGTGATGGGAGCGCCCCACGTTGCAGCATCCCACGTTGCCGTATCCCACGCCGAGGCAATGCTGGACGTTGTGCTGGGGGTGAATGTCGTTGTGCCGTCACGGAAATCAGTATCAAACCCAATGCTAATTTCCAGATCAGCGTTACTTGCCATAACGGGACGAATTGCCGTGTAGCGTTTCGGGCCGTCTCTGCCGCCAAAATAGATGAACGCTGTTTTGGCTATTGCCTCTATCGCAGAACCAGCATCGTCCGTCCCGCTGTCAGCCTTGTGGACTTTGGTATTTCCACCGAAATACAGATCACTGTTGAACACCACCCATACGTAAGCGTCCTGATTGGTGAATTTTGCCCACGCTCCGGTATCAAGATTCACAACGTATTGTATAAAATCCCCGCCATTAGAATCGGGGACATTGATGGCTGCGTAGCCACCCTTCGGATAGACAATTCCCTGCCACCCAAATACGTCCTTGAAGTTTACGACTGAGTCGTTGTAGCTGTTGCTGATCTTGTCGCTGATAGCGCGGTTTGGCGCAGCCTCTCCTGTACCCAGAACCTGTGTCATAGGCAGAAGGCCGTTTTCCGTCACCAGATAGCAATCAGAACCCACTTTAAGCATACACCGACGTCCTATGGGACGCCCTACCGTGTAAACACCGACAAGGCTCCACTTCGTGGCGTCAGACGGATCAGTGCCACTGTACATGGCGATTTCGCCCTGATCTGTATAGAACAGGATATTGTCATCAGGGCCGGAGCCGCCATCGCGTGTCCATGTGCTGATTGCCATCAGCTTGCCGCCCTTGCTGAATACGCTGCCCAGATTTACAGATGCAACTGTTCCGGCCACGCTATTAACGGGCAGATAGCCGTATGTCAGGCTGTCCGTCAGGACGAAGAACAAACGCTCCTTGTAGACTTCGACATTGATAACATTGGCAGCGGTGATGCTACTGAGCGTCGGGGTGGCCCATGCGGAACCGTTCCAGTGACGCGGAGCATCCTCGCCGTTACAGATAAACAGAAACGATCCACCAGAAGTTGTCATATTCACCCACTGGAACTGGGCATTTGACAGGCTGGTAATGACAGCGGAACCGACTGAACCGGCACTGGTTACGTTGTAAACAGCAGTACCGCTTGCGGCGAACATCGTACTGGCGGTGCCGCTGTTATAAACCATCAGGCTCTGCACGGTGGACGGCAGCCCCGTTACGTGATCGTCGTATCCGTTACGGACTTGAACGTGGGAACGTGCCGGGAAGAAGTTTTCGAGACGTATTGCGTCTGTTTCCGGTAGCAGATCAACAGAGTCGCGTGTATTTAACCCGCCAATCGGCGCGGGAACCGCGTTGCTCTGCCCTGTCATGGCGAGTGGAGAAGTAGCCATTACGCCAATCCTGCTCTCTGTCGGCCAAACTGTTCATTCGCCAGTATCCTAGCCAGAATCTCCGGCGGAATATCCGCAAATTGCCTTTCCGCATCATCCGCATCATCCGAAACGAACGGCTCTGTCACAGGCGCGGGTTGCGGTGGAGCAAATACCTCTTGATTGCCCCCGTCTTGTGGAATGCTCGGCCCCTGTTCAGGAGCTGGCAATCCTCCAAAAAAGTCTGTCACTCCACTTATTTCGTCACCTATCGCTGTTCCTGCTCTTCCGATTGCGCCCGTAATTGGACCAGTAATGCCAGAAAGTACGTCACCTATTTCGCTGCGGACATTACCCACGGCGTCAACAACTCCTCCCAGCCCGATGCCCCGCGCTGCCTGCCCCAGTATGTTGCCGAACCCCGGTGATTGGTAACCCGCATACTGCGCGTGTGGACTTCTGGCGTTGATTGCATTTACGCCCATCATAAATGAAGGGCTAACAAGTCCACCAATCCCATAAACAGCGTTGGCAAATTGTGGATTGTAACGAGCGTTAAGGAAACTTACTTCCAAATCGTGTGCATCTGGGTTGGTTGCGTTAACTGAGTATCCACCTTCCCGGCTGAGGCTATTGATAGCGGCTAAATCTGCAAAAGACATTCCCGGTTGAACGCTCATTGCGCCGGGACTCATGTGTCCTAAACCGCCTTCGCTTTGATTGTTTTGCGCGTTTCTTGCTCCCTGTTCAGTAACAAATCCATATTGATCTACATTCCCCGGCTCGCGCCCAAAGGCGTCGGTTGCTGGATTGGCATTCGGAGTGCCCGGAAGCCCTGATGTTCTGTCCCGCCCTGTAAATGCATCGTCAACATACCCAACAAAATCGCCGCGCTCGTTGTAACCTGATGGAGTTACGCCGTATTCCGTTGGCACCCCAAACTCAGCAGCCGTTTGTTGCTGAGGAATAGAAGCCGCAGCCCGTGTCCCTGCAAACAAGTCCCGCGCTGCTTCAAGTTCCTGATCTAGTTCAGCTTGTGTCATCTCTGCTGATCTTGCGGCGTTAGCATTACGAATAGCTTGCGCTATTTCCGAAGTTGAGTGGTGCGCTGACCCTTCAGTGCCTGCGTCTCTTTGTGCCTGTTCAGCCGCAGCCGCTGCCATTCCTCGCTCTACGGCTGAGTTCCATGAACTTGACATGCCCATTTCATGGCCTGCTGAACCATACCCTCCTGTTGGGCCTGTAGGATTGGAAATACCCTGATCAACCCCGCCAAATTCTTGAAAGCTGGGAATGCCGTTTGCCATGTACTGCCCCCCGCCGGGGGGAACGCCTCCGCCCATAGAACGCAGGGCACCGCCTTCCTGCGGTGTGATATATGCAGCAAAATGCCCTTGCGGTGCGCCTCTGTTCAGCGCCCGTGAGAGCAGTTCGCCGTATAAATCACGCGCCATTTATTCGTCCTAGTAAGGAGATGCCCGGCCAGCAGCGCGGGGGCGTGGGTTCCCTTTAATCTTCCCGCCCTTGGTGGATGCCGCAGTGATGTTGTCGGTTGGCCCTGCCGGATTGAACGCCCCGTGGGTACGTTTCGGTGGCTTCTGGACAGTGGTGCTGTCGTATGGAGACCCTCCGCCTGTTCTTGCCTTGGGATTGGACTTGTACGCTTCTCCGCCAAAATTCGGCATTTTAATCTCCTTTATAAGCCGTAATTACCTTCCGGCTCGTTAAGTGCAAGGATAGCCCTGTTCGGGCCACCCATTCGCAGAATCGGTTTCGCTCCGTCATGTCCACTGTATTCTTCGATACGGGACTGATATTCCATGAACTGCTGCTGGAACGGCAAGCCTTTGATCTTTAGAAACCGCCAAACGACACCCAGAATAACCAGTTCCTCTTCAAGAACGGTTGTCTGCGAGTCGCCGCTAAACTTGTCCGCATTGGCGGTAGAGCCACCGGACGTATCCACCCAGTACTTGGAAAGGTATTCAAACTTGACGGATTCCCCTGCCGTGGGCGTCGGGTGCATGAGCAGCAACCCACCACGAATGCGGAAATAGTTGGTGATGCCGCCGCTGACAACAGCCAGAATACGCTGCCATTCGGAGTCTGTGATCGGGCCGTAATAGGTTCTGTCTGTCGTGCGGTTCCACATTGTGTTGTTGCTGAAGCGCCCGAAGTCGCTCGCAATCGAAACCATCGTGCCCTGACTTTCAGCAGCCAAAGTCGTGTGGCTTCCCTCTTTTATTAAAACTTCCCACTTATACCGTTGGACTTGAGCGCGGCCTTCCTGATTTGCACACGCCTCAAGCTGGATAACAGACGTATCCGTTGACGAGGTAACGGCGTCAGGCGCGGTTATCCCGATGATTTTCGCGGCGTCTTGGCAAATCGTGAGCAGCGTCATCCAACAGCCTGCCTTGGCTTGATCCCGGCCTGATCGGCAATATAGTCACGGGCCTGCTTACGCAGATCGACCGTACCGGCCCCCAGGCTTCCTACGCTCGCATCAGACAATTCTGCAAGCTGCTCAACCGTTGCGACGTCCTGATTTACAAGAGTTTGCGCTCTACGTGGACCGACACCTTTTAATGCCGTCAATTCGGTGCCCTTCGGCTTAACCTTTGCCGCCGCCACTTTTCCGCCACTTTTCTCGTATGCAGCTAGTTCGGCAGGAAAATGCTCTGCCAACCATTCGGCCTTTTCCGTCACCTTATAAAGAACGGTATTCGGATCACCCACGCGCCGTATCTCGACAAGATCGGGCTTACCGTCTTCGCTCGGCAGAAAATCTATCCTGATATTACTCATAAGCAGTTGTGCGGGGGTTTTTACGCCCCCGCACTCCCTTCTCGGTTAGATCGCAGCCGACATCGGCCATGTCCCCAACCCAGCAGCAGAACCAGCAGTTCCACCACGGGCAGTTGTCAGGAACAAACCGTTCACTGCCGTTTGCGAAGTTGACGTATCGTCAAGCGAACCAGCGGTTGCAGACGAATACAAAGTAACGTCGGCAGCACAGGATGCCAGCACGTTCATCGTGACAACACCCGTTAGCTGAACCCAACCATACTCGCCGGAACTGATTGCTTCTGGAGCCACACCAACGATGTGCCCGTCATCAACCAGAGCCTTTGTGCATGGAACACCCGAAAAGGCTTCAGTCACAGTTACGACATCGTACTGCGCGATTGCAGAACCAGCCGTAATGTAAAGCCAAGTCGAGCTATCGGTGCCCATCATCCGGGTTCCAATAGCCTGAGAGGGTGTTGATTCCGTACCGCCGTCGAAGTCAATGCCAACAGCACTTTGAGTTGTGTATGCCATTCGCTCCTCCTACTAGGCTTGGATGACGCCCTGCCGCGCACGGTTGCTGACGGCCATATTACCGGCCCAAGCAACAGGCATGACAAGCGCATCCTGATTTACGGAAGCCTTCTCGCCAAGAGGCACAAACTCACGGCCTTCTGCATAACGCAGGAAGAGGTAGTCCGTATTGAGCATGTAAATCTTGTTTGAAGGACACTGATCGTCATAATAGACAGGCGCATCCATGAACATGAGGTTCATAAATCCTGCCGACGCCGACTCATCAGATGTGAACCGCTGGTTCGTCTGAAGTGAGGACCAGTAGAAACCAAAATAGTTGGTATCACCGACAATCACGTCAGGACGATCCGCACCACGGATGCAGGCGAGCCATAGAGTATTCATGGCCGTCTGAATTGTGGTTGCAGAAGCAGTTACGCCTTCAGTTGAGAAGTCATACACCTGATTCTGCCAGAACGAGTAGGTGGTGGAATTGATGCCGCCAACCGTATTGCCTACGGTGCCGGGGACAATCAATTGCAGCCCGCCAAGTTCTTTGGAATCAGTTCCGGTGCCGTCTGCATACAGTGCAGTCGCCATCGTATTCTTGAGCGATTTCTCAAGGTTCCGAATCCGGCTTTTGAGGAGATTGAAAATCTGCTCTGGGCCGGAGTTCTCGACTTGCTCAAGTCCTGAAATAACCACATTGCCCGCCAACTGCTTGTAATTAAACTCGGCAGCGGTGAACACGTTGCTGGTTGAAGTATCAAGCACCTCGTAACCCGAATACCACTTGGTTGTCGAGTTCGTAGCGTACTCAAGCTCCTGTACGATGGTACGACCTGTCGCGGGAGATTTGTTCCCGTTCGAGTCAATGTGGCGAAGCAACGCATTGTTGTTCGTCACGTTGTCGGCCATCGTTTTGGAGTAACCAGCAAGCGTAGTGGTTACGATCTCCGTATAGGTACTATTTGGAGACGTAGCCATTTAAGTTGCTCCCATCATGGGGCAACAACAGTAACCCTTACGTTCTGGCAGTGTTAATTGTATCGCGCAAAATATCGTCAAGACCGCTCGACATTACCGCCCCTTTCGGTGGAGCGGTGGACTGGGAAGGCCGCGTTTTCTTGGCTTTATCGACAGCCGCCTTACGCTTCGCTTCCTCTTTCCTGCTTACGGCTGTGCGCTCGTTTGCCAACGTCTCTTTGTAGAGATCGTCATCAAGGCGAAGCGCCATATCGTATGCCGTCTGCAAGTCCTGAGTCTCTCCGGCAGTTACGAGCCGCGACATCCGTTCACGCAACTTATCAAAATGAGGACGTTTCAGATTTCCATCCGCAGACTTTTCGTTTGCGAATAAGCTAACCTGATCCTCAAGTTGTTTGTAACGATCCTGATGTTGCGACTGTGCCAACATATTAACTTGCTGTTGCGTCTGGGCCAGTTGCTGTTGCAGTTGCTGTGTATGCGAATCAGTAGGATAGTCCTCTACATAATCCGCGCCCGAATCGCCTGACGTTAGCTGAACATTGTAGTGCTGGGCGAGTTGAGCGATGGCCGCTTGGGGGTTCTGCCGTAGTGCATTGTCATAACTCATAAGACGCGAGATATATTCGGCCTCGCTAATCCCGTGAGCCTGCATCTGCTGTTTGTACGGTGCCAGAACTCCTTGCAAACCCTCTACTTGTTTTCGCTGCTCTGCCAGTTCAGTTGTCTTGCGAGTGAACGCCGCATCACGCTCGCTCTCCCGTTGAAGCATGAAATCTCTCTGCTCATCGGGTAGTTGCTCGAACGCTTCGCGTTGTTCAGCAGGCCATGTTTTCGGTGCAGCCAAAGCATCCGGCGCTGGCTCCCCTTCAGACTCCGGTATGTCTGTTTCGGGAGTGGCTTCGTCTTCGCTTGCTTCATAGCCCTCGGCGGCATCGTCTGATGAGTCGTCTGTTACGACTTCGACTTCTTCCGCGCTGGTTTCTCCGGCGATAGCTTTTGGATTTTCAGAAGTGGGTTCAGCATCGCCGCCACTGAACTCTCCTTTGACACCGATAACGCTTTCAAGAACGCCATCAAGTGTCGCCCCCTCTGACGCTGGCCCCGCTGTGGGGGTGCTAGTCTCAGTTATTGACATTTCTTATCGTATCCCAGTTTGAAGGGCGTTCACTTCCCGCCCAGTCATTGCCAATCTGGCGAACATTATGTCTCTTTTCGTGTTCGCGCAATTCTGATCTGCTCGTTACATAAGTTCCGTCAACAGGACTTAGAAACGGCTCTATATCTTTCATTATGCTGTGAGCAGCTTTATTGAAGGCTTTTTCAGCCCTTTTCCGCGTTTTCTGGGGCTTCCATCGTATCCCGTCATAATTTGCGCGGTATTCGCTGCTCATCTTCGTTCTTCCGCCATTTTCAATTCAGCTTCAAGGAGCGCCAAGTCTTCCTTGCTGCGGACGCGCTCGCTGGAAGCGCGGCTTTCTTCCTCTATCTCCACCGCTTTTGTTCGTTCTCTGGAGGATATATCTGCGAGCTTGCCTTCCTGTTTCAGCTTCTCGCGTTCCAGTTCAGCCGCTATGCGCTGCTGTGCGATACGCTCTTCCGGCGAAACCTGTGGTTGCTGCTGCGCGGCCTGTAGCTGCTGCATGACAGCGGCTTCGGTTTCATCGATAACATCCTCGAACTGTCTGCCGACTTTCCACGCACCGGAGACGAACTTCAGTATCTGGAAGGCAATGGGCGTCAGTTCCGGCGCTGCGCGTGTTGCCTCGATTGCCTGCACCAGATATCCGCCCATGACATTGGCGAATTCAATGCGCGTTCGTTTTATCTGTTCCTCGTCCGCAAATACGGTGCTGTCCGTTTCTACGTCAATCTGGTAGCTGCGTAGCTTATCGTTACGCATGATCTCCACCATCTCGTCCGTGATTTCAACGCCTGTCATGCGCTCAAGGACTTCCGGCTCATAATTCTCTGCAATCAATTCGGCTTTGATGCGGAACAGATCACGTATGTATTTTTGTATGTCTTCCTGCCGCAGCCGTAACCGCATGGAGCCGTACTGGGCTTTAAGCTGCTGCGCGGTTGCGCTTTCGCTGGCTTTTGTTCCGCCGCCGCGAATAATGTCTGAAATCCCGGTGATGTCGTAGATTGTCTGGAGAACCTGCCCGCGCTGGTTATACAATCCGGCGAGAACCTGCGTGATAGTAGAAATATCCTCTGTCTGAAACGCTCCGTTCAACCCGCCCTTCTGGGCCAGATTCGCGAAATTATCGCTGGGAACGAACTCGTTATCGGTGGCGTTCGCCAGATGTGCCAGTTCGGGAATGCTAGAATCGTAGACACCCCGGCGCTTCAGCCCTTCTATCAGGAAGGTTATCCGGGTAGTGACGCGATCAAGCTCGTCAGCCTGATCTTGGTAAAGTGTGAACTCTGGGACCGGAACGGAAGTGTTGTTTGTCCTCACCGCGATCATCGGCGTCGGACAGGGAAAGAAATTCTCCAGCATGTACGGATCGTCATCGTCCGCCAGCACGTCCTTGTATCCGGTAGCCACGAACAGGCGGCGGCGTTTTACCTTGTCCCAGATTTCCCAGACTTCGGCGCGGTTATAAAGCTCGTCAATGTCGGCATCGTCGGAGCGTTCCGGCATCCAGTTCAGCGGAACATCTTCGGCGTGATCAAAGCCGCGTCCGACAAGTTCCTCGCGTGTAAACAGATGCCGCCGCGCCCGCCACGTCACATCTTCCGGCCTGCGGCTGGGACTTTCGCGGTAGTCCTGCCAGTGTACGTACTCAAAACGGCACCGCTGATCGCCGAGGCGCTCGATTTCTTCCTCTTCCAGTATCTCTACATCTTCGCCCTTGATCTCGATTTTCGTCTTTTCCTTGACGATAATCGGCTCATAGACAACCCACACAACGCCGCGCCCCGGCAACAGATAGTCTTCCAGCGCAGCACGGATAGGCAGTTCGGAATCATAAACATCTATGCCGTAGAGCAACGCCCTTTCGAGCGCAATGGCGACCTGACGCGCTGCCGCATCCCCGTCATGGAAGCGGCGGCGTACATCTGGCTGGGCCATGCGGGCGAACAGTGCGCCCTTCAGCGTTTCGGTATTTGCCCATAGAATGTTGAAACGGTGCGTCAGCGGCCCGACAACGCCGGTATCACGTTCGTCGCGGTAACGCTCCACGACACGGATGCCGCGCTCACGCCAGTCACGCTCAAATTCGCTGGCCTGATCGATCTCGCGCTGCCAGTACAGGGCGGTTCCGTACAGCTTTTCCTGATCTTCGCGTGTCTCAGCCATCGGCTATACTTTCCCCGCCAGTTTTGCCCCGCACGGATATTCCGGCGCTGTGTACTGTCTCTCTGCTGCCGGATATGAGCGGATGCCACCATTCGAGCGGCTGTCCGTTAGCAACCCGGACGTAAGCGCACGTTTCTGGCAACCAGTCAATTTCATTCATGTTCTCCGGCGTCAGGGACACACAGGAAGGCACAAGTTCCTGACGTTTCGGGTAGTTTGAGCATTTCGCAGTCTCGCTATCCAGTAAATGACACGCAACATCGGTGTAAAACACCTCATTTGTCGCCTCATCCCTGATTTTAACAGCGCAGCACTTCCCGCAGCCGTCGCACAGGGCTTCCCATTCCTCATCTGAGAGTTCCTGAAGTGGCTTTTCCCAGAAATCCATTCCATCTCAGCAATTAACCGAATGGCTGCTGCATGACAGACTGCGCGGCCTGCATACCCATGCTTCCGGGCATCTGCTGCATCGGCTGCTGCATAGGTTGCTGCATCTGCAACATACCCCCCATCATGGGTGGCGGGGGCGCTGGGCCTGTGCTGAGTGCTATCGGAGCGGGGCCGGGCATTAACTCGGCCAGTTCGACTTCTTCAACCGTCTTGCTTTCCTTTGGAACGCCTGAGTAGTCGTCGGGGATTTCTTTTTTCCAAGTCGTAATTTTAACCGCCAAGTCACCCAGTATATTTCCCAGCATCGCAGCATCGGGCATTCCCATGCTGCCGCCACCCACGGTGAAACCACCTTGAGGTAAACCGTAATCAAGTGCCATCAGATTCGTGGCTCCATATATCTTGCCTCATCAAAATCGTGTATTTCCCACAAATCGTCAAGTGTTGGTTTTTTCAGCATTTCTTCCTGCCAGTCGGGTTCCGGCTCCTTTGGCTTCAGATTCCGGTAGGCAATCGCCAGATATCTGAAGGAATCTGCGGCGTGTGAGGCCCAGTTATGCAGGGGCGATTTCTTGAACACGCGCTTCACATCATCCCATTCCCGCTGGTAGGAACGCAGCGCATTCAGTCCCTGCTCACAGTTCAGTTCGTCAAACCAGCAATGCTGGAGCAACAGCCTCCCGGCGTTTATGCCGTCCGCAATCTTCTGGTTTGGCACAATCCGGGGCCGTCTGCCCATGTTAATCAGCGTCTCGGCGCGGGTTCTACCCGTCCCCAATTCACGCACCTTGGCATCGTGGGGCAACCAGTCATCGCCGTACCAGTACCCCTTTTCCTCCATGATTTTGACGTAATGCTCAAGCCCTACGTTGTTGTGTTCGTAGTAATCAATGATATGCACTTCGCCCAGAGTGACTTGAAAAAACCACAGAGCGCACGAATCGCTGATACCCAAATCCCACGCAACATGGACAGGAATCGCCGGATCATGCTCGACACGGCAGATGCGGCCTTCTTTATCTGCGTCCTCAATTAACCCTCCATAGTAGCTACCCTTGATCGCAGCAGTCCACGAACACTCGAACTCCTGCAAGTATTCATCTTCACCCATCTCGCGCTTGGCGGCTGCAAGTTCGTGCGGATCAATAACATCTGTTTCAGAAGCACGATAAATAGCCCGATACCATTCGTGATCGTCTGCCGAGTCCTCATAAAGCCGCCAGAAATGGTTCCTTCCCTTCGGCGTCCCGATGAATATCGCCCAGCCTTTACGATCAACCAGCGCAGGACGCACGATCTCACTCCACACACGCGGCGACATATCGGCGTATTCGTCAAGTATCACGCCATCAAGGAATATTCCTCTTAACGCATCAGGATCATCGCCCGCACCAGCCAGCCGGATACGACTGCCGTTAATCAAATCAATGCGCAGTTCAGACTGATTGATCTTGGTGCCCGGTAAATCTTTGGCGTAGTGACACAGGTAATCCCACGCAACTTGCTTGGCTTGGCGGTAATACGGCGCAAGATACATAAAGCGCCCGTCATGACGCTCGGTTTTAATCTCCAGTGCCTTAGCCAGCAGTTCTGTTACCGCATAGACACTTTTGCCCCAGCGACGATGGCTCACGCAAATCTTAAAGCGCGAGGGATTGCGGTGCAGATCAAGCTGCTGGGGACGTGGCGTGTACGGTATTTCAATGTTCATTTGTAGATAACCATTGTTGGCAAACAGCTTCAGCAACAACCTGTGTCATTTTTGGCGGAACACTCATGCCAATGATATATTTACCAATCCTATCAGTTTTTGCTTGATAATCGTCCGGGAAAGAGCCCAAGCGCTTCCATTCTCGGTAGGTTAATTTTCTACATTCTTTCCAATGTGTATAATTCCCTGCGTTCGAAGTTAAAGTACAACTCGGAACCGCCCCGTTAAGTCTTATAATATTAAATCCTGAATTGCGTTTTTCTGCTTTTTTTATATAAGCTGCATAGTTTGCCCCTTGCGCCGTTTTGTGCCAGTATTTTAAGTCGAATGGCGCAGGCTTTGTTTCTTCGATTTCTTGTTCACTTAAATTTTGAATGTCCCTTGTCGCGTCTCCTACGCTAATCCACTTGCTTGTTGGGCTTAGATTCAAGGCGCTGCTGCTAATATCACTACGAACTGCGCAGTTCTATATTCTCTGCTGGCCAGTCAGTCTGCATTTTCTATTTGTTTCTCGGGGGTTACGTCAATAACTTGATGTTCTACTTTAGGCGGCTCTAGGGCAAACGATACCGTGATCTGCTCCGGCAAGCCTTCGTGGACTGTTTTCGTAGTATCCTGCCAGCCAGCCCGTGCCTTCAGCCAGAAGATGCTGGCGACTGTGTCCTTGCCGCCGCTGGCTCTGTCGTACAGGCTTTTCGCCACGCTGAAATTAGCTTTGGCCGCGCCGGTGTCTAATTCATGGCGGTAAAACTTACGCAGCGTCTTGGGCGTTATATCCAGCAGCGCACCGATGGCCGTTTGATCCAGCCCCATGCCGATGGCGCTCGTCACCATTTTGCGGGTTGTCTCAGTAGGCTTGTGCGCGGGGCGTCCCACGCCGTGTTGATTAAGAACGCCTTTTTGTTTTTCGGCCATTTTTTCTTATATCTCAGGTTTTATAAAAATTGCAATACGGGGCGCAGATGCACCGGGGGGTGTTAAGTTATATTCATGCCCTTTTTGGGCCCCTTATTCTGGGGGGCCGTGGGACTGGGTATTGGGCTATGTGTATTACCCCAGCTAGGCCAACGACACCGCCACCGGCCCGCCAAGCCGGAGGAATTTCTCGGAATCGAAAACGGCGCAGGGGCCCCCTTTCCCCCGCCCCTAGCCATTGCCCTAGGCACAGCGCCGGAGGCGGCTCTGCGGACGCCTGTGCTCTTCTATCTACGCCCCAGCGTCTTGCGTGGCCCAGCCCCGCTGGCTGAACTGGTTTGGGTTCGTGAACCGAACGCGAACCGCGAACTGGAAAACCGCGAACCGAGGGCTTTTTGCCCGGCCACGGGTGGGTGGCGGGCGTGCCCAGCCTAACCATCCTCCTGCCTCTCAACCCTCTGACTGGC
>Ga0208919_1000356_pt1 | contig 32726 bp, 32 predicted proteins | sample 4_EtaG_FD_184076 | JGI IMG/M metagenome (GOLD analysis project Ga0208919, IMG submission 184076) | Marine viral communities from the Subarctic Pacific Ocean - 4_ETSP_OMZ_AT15127 metaG (SPAdes) (version 3) | ecosystem: Environmental > Aquatic > Marine > Oceanic | place: Pacific Ocean | collected...
GTCTGCGGCGAAGTGAGTGAGACCTGAATAACCTGACGTCTGAACTCGTCACTGTAGCGAGGGCTAGATTTAAATTTCATAACACCTTCTCTCTATAAAGGTGTCTACTTTTTCAGGGCCACTCCAAGTTAGCTCACTGCGGCAGTCACCGTAATTTCCACTTTAAGCTCATCGGCGGGCATGGGCGCGCAGACGCAGGTGCGCGCCGGTGCGTAGCCTGCGGGCATCCAGGCATCCCATACCCCGTTCATAGCGGCAAAGTCACTGCCCTCTTTCAGGTAGATCGTCGCGCTAAGCAGCTGCTCACGGCTTGAACCAATCTCTTTCAGTAGCGCATCCACCCGCGCCAGCATGCTTTCCGTTTGGGCAGTAATGTCGCCCTCGCGGGCCTCCGGGCCAGCCACTTGGCCGCACAAATAGGCCACGCCCTGGTGAATCACCGCACGGCTCATGCGGGCTTTTGTATCGTGGCGTTGAATGGTCATAGGGAAAACTCCTAGTGGGTTTAAGAAAAGCAGTCTAAACCGCTTGGCTTATCCTTGACTATGCCTTCTTATCAAAGCCGATCCGTAGGTACCGGCCGATGCTCAAAGACCCGCCGCAGCACAAAGCTGGTATGCGCGCCGGTAACACCCTCGATGCGGTTAATCACATGCAACAGCAGGTGTTGGTAGTCATCCATGTCCCGCACCAGGATTTTGAGCTGAAAATCCGCCGCCTGACCGGTAATGATCAGGCACTCGATAACGTTGGGTATCTCACGAATATGGCGCTCAAAATTATCGAAGCGCTCCGGCGTATGCTGATCCATGGAAATATGCAGCAGCGCCATTAACTGATAGCCCAGTTGGCGGGAATCGACCTCCGCACGGTAGCGCAGTATTAGGCCGTGCTCCTCCAGAGCCCGCACCCGGCGCAAGCAGGGCGAAGGCGAAAGCCCGATTCGATCAGCCAACTCCTGATTACTGATGCGCCCCTCCTGCTGCACAATATCCAGAATATGGCGATCAAATCGATCAAGCGACAGCGGCATTACGGCCATAGAAAGCAGCTCCTACCAATAAAATCGAATTATGCGATATTTAATGTCAATTATTGGCGATAACACTACATTTTCGCAATAACCTTTCGTCGCTCTCCGCATACACTATGTCAAGTACGAGATAGCTAGTAAAAGATAGTCCAGTAAGAGATAGCTCAGTACCACAAGAGTCATTGCCACAAGCAGCCCCTTAAAGTGCCTCACCCTGGCACTGCAGCAATGCGGCATACGCCACAAGCGGCCGCTTTTAACAACTCACCGCCTTTAGGAAACTCACCATGTCTGCTTTTGATCATCGCAAATATCGCCCTGCGCCCCGCGTACCTGCCTTCAATCGCCAATGGCCAGATCGTGACCTGGATCATGCCCCGATCTGGGTGAGCGAAGACCTACGCGACGGCAATCAGGCGCTGCTTGAGCCGATGACCGTTGAGCAAAAGCAACGCTTCTGGCAGCAGATCGTTAAAGTGGGCATTAAAGAAGTCATGGTAGGCTTTCCTTCGGCCAGCCAGCCCGACTACGACTTCGTGCGTTGGCTGATCGAAGAGAATCAAATTCCCGATGACGTCACCATAGCGGTACTAGTGCAGTGCCGTGAACACCTGATTGAGAAGACCTTTGCCTCGCTGGTGGGTGCCAAGCGCGCCATTGTTCACCTATATAATTCCACCTCCACCATTCAGCGCGAGCGGGTGTTTGAGATGGATCGTGCCGGGATTGTCGATATTGCGGTACAAGGGGCCACCTGGGTCAAAACCTACGCCGACCAATACCCCGAGATTGAGTGGTGTTTCGAGTACACCCCGGAAAGTTTCTCCAGCACCGAGATCGATTTTTCGCTGGAAATCTGCGAAGCGGTGATGGATGTGTGGCAGCCGACGCCAGAGAATAAATGCATTCTCAACCTGCCCACCACGGTGGAAGTGGCCGGGCCGCACCATCACGCCGATCAGATTGAGTACTTTTGCCAGCACATTAGCCGCCGCGACAGCGTGATTATCTCGGTGCACACCCACAATGACCGCGGTGGTGCGGTAGCCTCTGCTGAACTCGCCCTGCTGGCCGGCGCCGAGCGGGTAGAAGGCACCCTGCTGGGCAATGGCGAGCGCACGGGCAATATGGATATCGTCACCCTGGCGATGAATCTCTACAGCCAGGGCATCGATCCTGAACTGGATCTATCCAACCCTGATGAAATCATTCAGGTGGTCAACGAGTGCACCGGTATCGCTATACACCCGCGTCACCCCTGGGTGGGCGAGATGGTCTACACCGCTTTCTCGGGCAGCCACCAGGATGCGATTCGTAAATCCCTCAAGCACCAAAAACCCGACGAGCCTTGGCAAGTGGCTTATCTGCCCATCGACCCCCATGATATCGGCCGCGATTATCAGGCGGTAATTCGCGTCAATAGTCAGTCCGGCAAGGGCGGTATGGCTTTCCTGCTTGAGCGGGATTACGGCATTAACCTGCCGCGCTGGATGATGCTGGCTTTGGCCCCCTTTGTTCAGCAAGAGAGCGAGCGGCGCGCCAGCGAACTCTCCAGTGAAATGATTCGCCAGGTGATGTTCGACAATTTCACCCAGGAAGCGCCCCTATCTCTTGTGGATTATCAGCTCTCCAAAGGCCAGCAGGAAGGCATTGAGCTGACACTGAAACAGGGTGACGAAACGCTGCGCCTTTCTGGCAAGGGCAACGGCGCGATGTCGGCATTTACCGATGCGTGGCAACGCCACTCCGGCAGCAGTGTAGGGATTATCGATTACAGCGAGCATTCGCTGGGTGCCAGCAGTGAAGCCAATGCCATCGCCTTCGTTCAGCTCAATATCGATGGCCAACGGCTTTGCGCAGTGGCCGAAGATAGCGACACCGTGAGTGCATCGCTCAAGGCACTGTTGTCAGGTATTAACGCAACGATTAATCCTGGTCAGACAACTGAGCAGCAGCAAGAAGCTGCCGCCGAAGCGTAAACGGCTTGGCTCTAAGGAGCAGGGTCTAATCAGCACACTCAATACACTTCAGCACTAATGGGTCCCAGGTGAGGCGTTTGGCCCCAATCCATTCGCCGCACTCTATACACTCACCAAAGCTTTCACTCTCAATGCGTTGCAGGGCAGCGGCAATCTGCTTCAGCTTTAGCTGACGTCGCTGCTCGCCTGCTTTGGCCATCGCTTGCCCTTGCATTGCATCCATACGCGACAGCCGACCTACCGACGTTTGATCCAGCATCACCGTATCCCGGGACTCTTCACTGCTGGCGCTCTCCTCGCGGAGCGTGGCGTCAAGAGCAAGTAATTTCTCACGGATAACGACTATATCCACCTCAGGGTGATTCATCTGCACCTCCCACTAGCCTACAATCATTTACCAACAATCGTTAACCTACTAATTATTTGATCGCGAAGGGAACGTTACGATGGGCTATCGCACCCTGCTGCGCGATCACCGCAGCGTACTCAGTATCGCTTTTCTAGCGATGTTTAGCTCAAGCCTTGGGCAGAGCTACTTTATTGGTCTTTTTCAAGCGCCCCTTTCAGACCACCTGGGTCTTAGCGTCGGCCAGTTTGGCACCGCCTATGCCGTGGTTACCCTGATAGCGGGTTTCTGCATGCTGCGCTTTGGGCCCTCCATCGACTGGATTAACCCACAGCGCTTTGCGGCAATCGTCTTGTCACTGCTGTTAACCGGCGTTGTACTGCTTACCTTATCGCCCTGGTGGTGGCTAGGGATAGTCGGCCTTGGCATAGTGCGGCTATGCGGCCAGGGCATGTTGACCCATTTGGGTAACACCCTCGCTGCCCGAGAGTTTTCCACCATGCGCGGCCGTGCCATTGGCCTGGCTAACCTAGGGATACCGCTGGGAGAAGCGCTGCTGCCCCCGTTAGTGGCGGCTGCGCTTATCTGGAGCAGTTGGCAAACCTTCTGGTGGCTACTGTGTGGCGTCATCGCCTTGCCTTGGCTGTGGCTACTGTTAAAAGCACCTTGGCCCGACGCACCGGGCGTTAAACCAACCAGGCAGACGCCCCATGGCCCTCGTCCCTTTCGCGAAAAACGCTTTTGGCTGCTAATGCCACTATTAATGGCCCTCCCCATCACCATGACGGGGCTGTTTATCTATCAAGCGCAATTAACGGAGTCTCTGGAGAGCTCCCTGGCGGTTTACGCCCTGGCGCTGACCGGCATGGGAATCGCCAAACTGCCGGGGGCCTTATTAGGAGGCCGCTGGGTGGATAAACTGGGCCCCGTAAAGCTAGCCCGCCTTTACCTACTCCCCTACGCCTTTGCCATGGTGATGGCACTCACCATTGGCGGGCATATCAGCATTTGGGCATTGATGGTAGGGGGCGGCTTGGCCATGGGCGCGCAAGAGCTAATTGCATCGGGTCTGCTGATCAAGCTATGGGGAGCTGAGCACCTAGGGAGGGTTCGCTCCGCTCTTAGCGCTGCCATGGTGTTCTCCACCGGCGTCGCGCCCGCCGTACTGGGGTTAGCCCTTGGGGCAGGCGCACCTTTTCATGCCCTTCTATTAGGCATGCTATTGTTTATCATCGCCGGTTGGCTACTGGCTCAGCGTGTACTGCGGGAAACCTCCACTATCCCGGCTGAGCCATAAAAGTGCAGAAATCAGCGCAAAATCAGCACCGGCAACTGGGCATTACGCAACATTGTGGTGGTAGTACTGCCGACCAGCAGGTGACGGATCCGCGAGTGGCCGTAGGCGCCCATCACCAGCATGTCGATATCATGCTCTTGCTTATAGGTACGCAGCGTCTCTTCCACCTCGCCCGCGCGTATCGCCCCTTCGGCGGTGTGCCTGGCCTCGCGTAAGGTTTCCAGCGCCCAGCTCAGCTGCGAGCGGTTTTCAGCGGTTTCCGCGCCCACAATCACCACGTGGCAGGTAGCGTCCTCAAACAGCGGGCTTTTGGCCAGCATTTCCACGCCTTTACGAGCCGTTTTACTGCCGTCAAACGCCATCATCACATTGTGCGGTTGAGTAAACTCTTTCGGCACCATGAGAATCGGGCGATGCATTTCCCGCACCACGCGCTCTAGGTTGGAACCTAAATGACCACTGGCTTGGTGCGCCGTCTCGCCCCGCTTGCCTACCACTAACAGCCTTACATCTTTTTCATTCTCGACCAGGGTTTCCACCAGAGTGCCGTTGCGCTGCAAACACTGCGGGTCGGCAATACCGGCGTTGGCCGCGCGCTCCTTGGCGGCGTCGAGTAGCAGGCGGCCCCGCTCGCGGGAGACTTTGGCATGCTGCTCTTCAATAGCTGACAGCTTTTCCAGCAGGTGCTCTCTAGTACCTAGTCCCAGGTTACCGGTTAAATCCGGCTCAGCTACTTGGGCATGGTTATCCACGGTATGAATAAAACTGAGCGGAGCATCCAGGGCTTGGGCGGCCCAAGCCGCATAATCACACACGCCTTCTGAAAACTGAGAACTATCAATAGCTGCCAACACGCGATCTGACATGAGGTACTTCTCCTTGAGCATCAACATTATTTTTATATTCTCACCCTTTTCTACACGAACTCATTACCCCACGACACCCTAAAACGTTCTTGCGTGCTTCGGACGCTATAAAACGCACATGCTAAACTTAGCTGCCTATTGAAGTTGGCGACTCGGAGGAAAGCATGGGGCATGGCTTAACAAGCGTACTGTTAGTCGCACTAGGCGGCGCGCTGGGCGGGATGGGACGATTTGCGGTTTCAAATCTACTCGCCTGCTATCTCGGCAAGGCCTTCCCCTGGGGAACCCTGGCGGTTAACGCCAGCGGAGCCTTTCTAGCGGGCTGGCTGCTCGGCAGCCTAGGTATCGCTAGCGCCCCCTCTTCTGTATGGCTGTTCACCATCGGAGGTGTGTTAGGTGGCTACACCACTGTCTCCTCTTTTAGCTTGCAGACCATTGAGCTATGGCAGGGCGGCCAGCAACTCCGCGCAGGCATTAATGTGGGCACCACGCTGCTGCTTGGTTTAGTCATGGTCACCCTGGGCTGGTTGTTATCAGGGGCTTCTCTGTCAGGAGCGACCTTATGAGCGCCTGGAAGGCTTACCTTGCGGTAGGTGTCGGTAGCGGCGTGGGCAGCGCGCTGCGCTACGGCGTTTCGCTATTATCCCAGGCAGCACTAGGGGGCTATTTCCCCTGGGGAACACTCATTGTTAACGTACTGGGTTCGTGCTTAATCGGTTGGTTGGCCGCCACCCTCTCGCGCTCCCCCCACAGCCAGCTAGCGCGTTTTCAGCCATTATTGGTGGCCGGTTTTTGCGGCGGTTTTACCACCTTTTCGCTATTTAGCTTAGAGACACTGCATCTGGTGCAGTTAGGCCGCCCGGGGATTGCGCTGGTTTACATTGTGGTTAGCCTTCCCCTTTGGCTGGGCGCTGCCGTGGTGGGTGAGCGCATGGCGCTTTTTCGTTAGCAAAACAGCCCCGATTGCAAAACCGTTAGCGACAGGATGTGCCAGCATGCGCGATCAGATGGAAAAGCATCAGTCTTGGCTCTACCTGATTTTCATTGGCTTAGGCCTAACGTTAGGCATCAGAGCACCGCAATTCGCTGAGCCGCTAGCGCATTTTTTATGGCCGCTGTTAGCGGTGCTGCTTTACGCCACCTTTACGCAAATTCCTTTGCTGCATATTGCCCGAAGCTTCGCTGACACACGCTTTATGGCCGCGTTGATGGTCGGTAACTTTATTGCCATTCCAGCCTTTTTAGCCCTTACCGTTATTTGGCTACCACTCTCCCCCGCCGTGCTGGCAGGCGTTTTACTGGTACTGCTGGTGCCCTGCACCGATTGGTTTATCACCTTCACGCATTTAGGCAAGGGCGATAGCGCTCGGGCCGTTGCCGCCGCCCCACTACTGCTGCTGGTGCAGTTAGTCGCGTTACCCGTTTATTTGTGGCTGTTCCTGGGCAGTGAGTGGTTTCAGCTAACGCTCTCTAAAGAACTATTGAGCGCTTTTGCAGGGCTTATTCTCACGCCTTTAGCACTCGCCTGGTTAACCGAGTACATAGCCCAGCGTCACAAGGCAGTTAAACGCACCGTGTATTACCTGGGAATACTGCCAGTGCCCTTACTGGCCTTAGTGGTGTTTATGATCGCCGCTTCCCAGGTCAACACTGTGTTCGGCCTTAGCCAAGTGTTGGTTCAGGTGGTGTTTATTTTTATTGGTTTTTTACTCTTTGCAGCTCTATTGGGTAAGGGGCTTGGCAAGTTGTTTAAGCTACCCACCGCCAGCGCTAGAACGCTAGCGTTTAGCTTTGGTACACGTAACTCTTTTATGATGTTGCCCATCGCCCTGACGCTACCCAGCGCTTGGCAGGCGGCGGTTGTGGTGGTGGTGTTTCAATCACTGGTAGAGCTATTTGGTATGGTGACACTCTTACGCTGGGTGCCCAATAAGCTACTGCCAGATCCCTAGCTTGTGTTAGATAGCGATTAGCTAACGCGGGAATAACCGCCCAGTACCCCCTGCTTACTCATCACCAGTTGCCAAAGATGAATTTCTCTGGCTCGGAAAGCACCGGCGCAACTCAGCAGGTAGTAGCGCCACATGCGATAGAAACGCTCGCCATACTGGCTTTCGAATGTGGGCCAGTGCCTCTCGAAATTATTGTGCCATGCCATCAGAGTACGGTCGTAATCAGCCCCAAAGTTATGCACATCCTCCACCACAAACAGTGCTTCGGCGGCATCAGCTATTTGCCCCAAGGTGGGCAGTTCGCCATTGGGGAAAATATATTTATCAATCCAGGGGTCAGTCACCGTGTTGCTTAAGTTTTTGCCGATGGTATGTAGCAAAAACAGGCCGTCATCCTTTAAGCAGCGGTTAACCACGTTCATATACTCGCGATAATTTTTATGCCCCACATGCTCAAACATGCCGATGCTGACAATACGGTCAAACTGCTCGCTTTCATTGCGGTAATCCTGCAGTCGAAACTCTACCGGCAAGCCCTTTTTGATCAATCGTTGCCCAAACTCCGCTTGCTCTTTGGAGATAGTCAGGCCCACGCACTCAACACCATAGTGCTCAGCCGCGTAGGCCATGAAGCTTCCCCAGCCGCAGCCAATATCCAGCACGCGCATGCCTGGCTTTAATTGCAATTTACGGCAGACGAGATCGAGCTTGGCTCCCTGGGCCTCGTCCAGGGTTTTGGCATCTTTCCAGTAGCCGCAGGTGTAGGTCATGCGCTGATCGAGCATGGCCGCGTAGAAGTCATTACCCAGATCGTAATGCTTTTCGCCCACTTCCCAGGCACGCTTCACCGTTTGCCGATTCAGCAGGCGCGAACGCAGAGAGTGATAAATCAATTGAGTGGGCTTGATACGCTGCCCGAGCTGGGCACGCATTAAGCGGTAAAACAGCTCATCAAGCCGATCGGCGTTCCAGTCCCCCTTCATGTAGCTTTCGCCAAACCCAAGATTGCCTCGCGAAAGAGCGCTATCAATAACGCCGGGGGCATTCAATTGGATATCCCAGGGGCGGTGCCCGTCGAAATGAATATCGGCTTGGGCCAGTAGCTCAGCAACAAAACGGTGGGAAGTAGAGGCTTCGTCGAAGCCAACAGGCTTTTTTTCCAACATAGGCATGTTCACAGCAGGCTCCTTACGCTATTCCAGTGGGTGAATAGGTTACAACCTGACTACTAGCATAGAAGCGCATGGCAACATTAGCATCATTTGATGGAGATCATTTATGCACTGCAGAGACTAAAAAGCCGGCTCACTCAAGAAAGAGGGCCGGCTGCGAAGGTAATACGCAAAGCGAGCTAAACGGTTATGCGCTGCTGCTTTTTTTGAGTTTTAGCTTATTGAGCCTTAGCGCAAAATCAGCACCGGTATGCGGCTACCACGTAGCATAGCCGTTGTGGTGCTACCTACCAGCAAGTGGCGAATACGCGAGTGCCCATAAGCGCCCATCACCAGCAGGTCAATACCATGCTCTTTTTCGTAAGCTTGCAGGGCTTCATCTACCTCGCCTGCACGAATGGCGCCTTCGGCTTGGTGGCCCGCATCGCGCAATATGCCTAACGCCCACTCAAGCTCGGAACGGCGTTCAGCCGTTTCCGCACCCACGATCAGCACATGGCACTCAGTGCCAGCAAAAAGCGGCGAACGAGCCAGCATCTCGACGCCTTTACGGGCGGTTTTGCTGCCGTCAAAGGCCATCAATATCTTTTCAGGTCGCTTGAAGGTTTTCGGCACCATCAGGATCGGACGGTGCAATTCACGCGCCACCCGTTCAAGGTTAGAGCCAAGGTGGCCACTGGCCTGGTGGGCGGTTTCACCGCGCTTACCCACCACCAGCAAACGCACCTCGTTTTCAAGCTCTAACAGGCTCTCTACCAGGGTGCCATTGCGCTGGCGAGTAACGGGGTCAATGACCCCATCCTCAATTGCCCGCTCTTTAGCTGCTTCCAGCATCAGCTTGCCATGCTCGCGATTCACTTTAGCGCGCTGCTCATCAAGCTCGGAAAGCTCTTTCATCAGCCTTTCGCGGGCACCGAAACGCAGGTTGCCGGAAAGGTTCTGCTCTTCGGGTACTGCTGAGTGGTTGTCGACCACATGCACAAAGGTTAACGGTGCATCCATAGCCAAGCTTGCCCAGGCAGCATAATCGCAGACGCCTTCAGAAAACTGGGAGCCGTCAATAGCGGCTAATACTTGATCTGTCATGTCGCTCTCCTTGCGTTGGTTAGTGGCCGCCCATCAGCTTTTCAACCGCTTCGGGGTCGTTGTGTACCGCATAGCGATCCACGACCGTCGCACTGGCCTCGCTCAAGCCCACAAGCTCTACCTCGGTCCCTTCACGGCGGAATTTAATCACCACGCGATCCAGCGCCTGCACGGCGGTAATATCCCAGAAATGCGCCCGGGAGAGGTTGATAGTGACTTTATCGATACTCTCTTTGAAATCGAACGCGCCGATAAAGCGTTCGGAGGAAGCAAAAAATACCTGACCGACGACTTCGTATTCACGCTCTTTCCCCGGCTCTATTTCTTTGGAGCCGATATACATGATGTTGCCGACTTTGTTGGCAAAGAACATCGCCGCCAACAGCACACCAACGAACACGCCAATCGCCAAGTTGTGAGTACCTACCGTAACGATAACGGTGGCCACCATGACGATATTGGTGCTCATGGGGTGCTTTTTCAGATCGCGAATCGATTCCCAACTAAAGGTACCGATAGAGACCATAATCATTACCGCCACCAGCGCGGCCATGGGGATCTGGGATACCCAATCCGCCAGGAAGACCACCATCAGCAGTAGTGCGATACCGGCAATTAACGTCGAGGTACGACGACGACCACCGGATTTAATGTTGATCACTGATTGGCCAATCATGGCGCAGCCCGCCATACCGCCAATCAAACCCGCGCCAATGTTGGCAATACCCTGGCCTTTACACTCGCGGTTTTTATCGCTCTTGGTATCAGTTAAGTCATCAATAATGGTCGCCGTCATCATCGATTCAAGCAGGCCCACCACGGTTAACATTAGCGAATAGGGCAGGATGATCATTAGGGTTTCAACGTTCAGCGGCACATCAGGCCACAAAAACATCGGCAGGCTATCGGGCAGCTCGCCCATATCGCCAACGCTGCGAATATCCATGCCAGTCAGCATGTACACAGCGGTGAGCACGACAATACATACCAGTGGCGAAGGAATGGCTTTACCAACTACCGGCACATAGGGGAAGCCGTAAATGATGGCTAAGCCCGCAACGGTCATGGCATAAACGTGCCAAGTGACGCCCGTCAGTTCAGGCAACTGGGCCATAAAGATCAGGATAGCGAGCGCGTTGACAAACCCAGTCACCACCGAGCGCGATACGAATCGCATCAACTCAGCAAGCTTTAGATATCCTGCCACAATCTGCAGCACACCGGTCAACAGCGTGGCGGCCAGCAGGTACTCTAAACCGTGCTCTTTCACCAGGGTAATCATGAGTAGCGCCATGGCGCCGGTTGCCGCTGAAATCATGCCGGAGCGGCCGCCAGTAAAGGCGATAATCACACAGATAGCGAAGGAGGCGTAAAGGCCGACTTTCGGGTCAACGCCAGCGATGATCGAGAACGCAATGGCCTCGGGGATTAGCGCAAGAGCCACGACAATCCCCGCAAGGGTGTCGCCCTTGAGGTTGGAGAGCCAGGATTGTTTAAACTTTTCGTACATGCAAGGGATCCATGGTTTTAGGTTAATAACAGGCCAAAAGCGGTCAAACAGCGCAGCCAACAAGAGGAAGCACCGCCAACACATTGGCACGCTGGGATAATCAGCTTTTTATTTTAAATAGTGGTGAGCTAGCGTTAGGTGCCGCTAAATTCAGGTACTGAAAACTTGAGTACTGAAAACATAAGCACTTTAAAAGAAGGCACTAGAAACAAGTACCAGAAAGCGATGACAGCACAATGAATGCACTATCAGCACCTTTAGGGGAAGCGAGGGGCTAGGGCGGAGTCATCAGCCCTGAAAAGCAATGTTTGAATACATTCATTGGCAGAGATTCTTTTACAGTTGCGAAAAGAAAGAGTCGTGCATAAAACGTGTCGCAAAAAAGCATATTGTAGGCAAGCAAGGTGCGACAAAGTGCCGTATCCTACCAGGAATTCTGCTGCATTGCACCTCACGTCTAACACCGCTAGTCAGGTTCTACCACTACGTAATAGACCACTACGATAGGTAAAGTGACCTCTGCCCCCTTTCTGAAGTACCATTGCGCCGCTAACTAACAGGATATTAAATCCCAACTTTGCACGTTGAAGCGGCACGCTATTCTTTACTGAACACGCCTGCCGATTTAAAGAGGAGCAGTCAATGAGCCAATCTATTGCAGTCATCAAGGGCGACGGTATCGGCCCCGAAATTATGGAGGCCACGCTGCGAGTACTCGACGCCTTGGATTGTGGCTTAACCTACCAGCACATCGATGCTGGTTTAGGTGCCCTTGAAAAGCATGGCACGCTGATTCCTCAAGAGTCGTTGGATGCCATCGAAAAATACGGCATCGCGCTGAAAGGCCCGCTAACCACGCCGATTGGCAAGGGCTTCTCCTCGATTAACGTACAGCTACGTCGTCACTTTGACCTTTATGCCAACGTGCGCCCGGCGATTAGCTTCCCCGGTACTCGTTCGCGCTACGACGATATTGATATGATCACCGTGCGCGAAAACACCGAAGGCGCGTATCTTTCCGACGGCCAGGAGATGATCGACGACGGCGATACTGGCATTTCGGTGATCAAAGTGACTCGCAAAGGCTCCGAGCGCATTGTGCGCTACGCCTTTGAGCTGGCCAAAAACAACGGTCGCAAAAAAGTCACCGCGGTACACAAAGCCAACATTATCAAAACCAGCTCGGGTTTATTTCTGGACGTAGCGCGGGAGATTGCCAAAGAGTACCCCGAGATCGAATTCCAAGAGATGATCGTCGATAACGCCTGCATGCAGCTGGTAATGAACCCACATCAGTTTGATGTGGTGGTCACTACCAACCTGTTTGGCGATATTCTCTCTGACCTTTGCGCAGGCTTAGTCGGCGGTTTGGGTTTGGCTCCAGGGGCGAACATCGGCGAAAAAGCAGCGATCTTTGAAGCTGTGCATGGCTCAGCGCCGGATATCGAAGGCAAAAACATCGCTAACCCCTGCGCCTTGCTGCTCGCCGCAGCACAAATGCTTGATCACCTGGGCATGACAGAGAAAGGCACCGCCATCCGCCAGGGTATCCGTACCGTGCTGGAAACCCGCCGCGATATGGTCACCCCCGATATGGGCGGCACTGGCTCTACCGACTCCTTCGCCCAGGCGTTGGTTGAGTACGTACAGAGCCACTAGTCGACTCTTTCTAGCTGATCGCTTTCTAGCCAATTTCATTAAAGCGGTAACGCAATAAGTACAATGCATTGAGGGTGACCAGCACGGTCGCCCCAGTGTCAGCCATTACCGCGACCCACATCCCTGTAATCCCCAGCACCGTAGAGACCAAAAACAGCGCCTTGAAGCCAAGCGCCAAGGCCACGTTGGTTTTTACATTGCGCATGGTCGCCCGGGAAAGTGCGATCATCTCGGCTATCCCACCTACGCGGTTTTTAAGCAGCGCGGCGTCGGCGGTTTCAAGCGCCACATCGGTACCGCTACCCATGGCAATACCCACTTCTGCCGCTGCGAGTGCTGGTGCATCGTTAATACCATCGCCCACTTTACCCACTGGCCCAAGCCCTTGCGCCTGCCACTCGCGCACGCGCTGGGCTTTATCTTCCGGCATCAGCTCGCCTTCTGCTTCAATGCCCAACTGTTCACCAATGGCCGCCACGGTGCGGGCATTATCACCGCTGAGCATCACGGCTTGCACACCTAGGCGCTCTAACGCTTGAAGACCTTCGCGAGCATCTTCACGGGGTTCATCACGCAGAGCGATTAGTCCTAATAGGCGCTCACTTTCTATCCCGTCCTCTCCTTCTATCCCTCTTTCTATCAGTACGGCCAGGCTTTTGCCCTGCGCTTCCAACGCCGCAATACGGGCTTTTATCTCACCGGTGTGCTGGGTGAAAGATTGTAAATAGCGCGGGCTCACCAGCATTAACTCACGTCCTTCGACGTGTCCGGCAACGCCCTGCCCTGCTAGCGCACGAGCACCTTGCACAGTAGGTACCGAAGCCCCCTCCTGCCGGTCATAATAGTCACTGATCGCCACAGCGAGGGGGTGGCTCGAGCCCTGCTCCAGAGCGGCAGCAAGACGCACTATCTCAGCGCAACGGCTTTTATCAAGACGGCTACCAGCTTCAAGGCTCTCTACATCCGTCACGGTGGGTTTGCCCGCGGTTAGCGTGCCGGTTTTATCCAGCGCGACCCGCTTGAGTTTGCCTAACTGCTCTAATACCGCACCGCCTTTCATCAGCAGACCGTTGCGAGCGCCCACCGATAACCCGGCTGCAATGGCCGCGGGCGTCGAAATCACCAGCGCACAGGGGCAAGCAATAAGCAGTAGCGCTAGGGCGCGATAGATGGATTCCGACCACAGCATCGTCGATACCAGCGGCGGTACGATAGCGACCAGCAGCGCCACCCCGACGACCGCAGGCATATAGTAAAACGCAAAGCGGTCAATAAAACGCGCCACTGGTGCTTTGGCCGCCTGAGCCTCCTCCACGAGCTTAATCACTCGGGCGATGGTGTTGTTTTCAGCGCTGCGGGTTACCTCAACTTCAAGCACGCCATCCAGATTGACGGTGCCAGCAAATACTGACTCGCCTTCGCTACGCTCCCGTGGCACCGACTCACCATTCACAGGCGATTCATCAATCGAGGAGTGACCGGCAATAATTTGCCCGTCACAGGGCAGACGGTCGCCAGGGCGTACCTGCACTCGTTGCCCCGGCACCAGAGACGCGGCAGCAACTTCCCGAGCTTCGCCCTGCTCCATCAACCGCGCAGTAGAGGGAGTCAGCTTGGAAAGCGTCGAAATACTGCGGCGCGCCTGAGCGGCGGCAACGCCTTCCAGCATCTCCCCCACTGCAAATAGAAACACCACCACTGCCGCTTCAGCGGCGGCGTTTATCGCCAGTGCCCCTAGGGCTGCGATGCTCATCAGCATTTCAATGGTGAAAGGGTTACCCATCTTAAGCGCCTGCCAAGCACGCTGAATAACCGGCACAAGACCAACGACCGTTGCGGCGATGAACGGCCAACTGCCCAGGGTGGGCCAGGCGAATTTAAGCCCCCAGGCAAGCGCCAGCAATACACCACTGACAATCACCAAACGCCCTTTAGGCGACTGCCACCATGAGGACGACTTTTCCGATTCAGTTGTGTTCACCGACTCATCGATTACCTGGTAGCCCAGAGCCGTGATCGTTGACTCAATATCGGAATGTGGCAGGGTCTTACCGGGCGGTGCGGTTAATCGCACCGAGCCGGTGACAGAACTCGCGGAAACATGTTCAACATGGTTTAAACGATTTAGCGCCGCCTCAACTTTACGTTCGCAGCCACCGCAGTCCATACCTTGCACGCGCAGGGTGGTCGGCGACGGAGAAACTGCAGAGGTTTTAGCCGGTGTGGTCGTACTCATCGCTCTTTGCTCCAAGTTAGTCTATCTTAGGAGCAGCGTAATACCTGTAGTCACTAGAGGTTCAAGTAATGAAAGATCAAACCCCTGAGCCAACTGCCACTGAGCGTTATATCGGCATTGGTGAGCTGGCACGCGAGTCCGGCTGCAAGCCAGAAACGGTGCGCTACTACGAACAGATTGGGCTACTGCCTTCAGCACCGCGCAACGAAGGCAATCAGCGGCGCTACACTACTGCTGCTATCCGCCGTTTGACGTTTATTCGCCATGCGCGGGATTTTGGCTTTTCGGTGGAGGCAGTCCGGGAGCTGTTACAAATGGCGGATTACCCCACTATGCCCTGCGAAGAGGTAGACACGCTAGCGAAGCGTCACCTAGCCGAGGTCGAGGCACGACTTGCACGACTCACCTCGGTACGCGATGAGCTCAAACGCATGATCAATCAATGTGCGGGGGGCAATGTTGGCCAGTGCCATATTATTGACGTACTCAGCGACCACCGATTGTGCCATCAAACGGGGCCTCACGGTGGCGCGGATGTCATAGGTTAACGCGCAATTAACCCAGCCACACATCCAAGAACAGCATAATCACCAGCCCCATCGCCAAGCCAAAGGTGGCTTTTTTCTGGTGCCCGCAGCGGTGGGTTTCGGGGATGATTTCGTGGCTGATCACGTACAGCATCGCGCCGGCGGCAAAGGCCAGGCCCCAGGGCAGCAGTATTTGGGAAACGCTGACAATACTGGCACCAAATAGCCCGCCAACGGGCTCGATTAGGCCGGTTAGCGCAGCAATCGACCAGGAGCGCCACTTTGAGTAGCCTTCGCCCATTAAGGCGACCGCAACGGCGAGTCCTTCTGGCATGTTCTGTAAGCCAATACCGATCGCCAGGGGCATACCGCCCTCTAACCCATTGGCCCCAAAGCCAACGCCCACTGCCATGCCTTCCGGCAGGTTGTGGATAGTAATCGCAAACACAAACAGCCACACCCGGCGAAGCGATGCAGCCTCCGGCCCTTCACGGCCCTGGGCAAAATGCTCATGGGGCAGATGCTCGTTAAGCAGCGCAATCGCGCCCATTCCTAACAAAATAGCCGCACAAACAATCGCGGCAGGCACGGGGCCACCGGGATAATAGATTTCCGCAGCGTCAAGCGCTGGAATAATCAGCGAAAAGAATGACGCTGCCAGCATTACCCCCGCCGCAAAACCTAACGCCAAATCACGAAAGCCACGGCTAGGCGTTTTACCTAGCAGCACCGGTAGCGCACCTACCGCCGTCAACAATCCAGCAATTAAGCTGCCCAAAAACCCTAATAACAACGTATTTTCCATGGACAGCATAAACTCGGTTGGCATTCAGAAAGGCATCAAAGAGAACGACACGTTGTTGTCTAACGTGGTATCAACACGTACTTTAACGCATTAATGCCTAATGAATAAATAACGATGGTTTTCATTAGCGCGATGTCAGTAGTGCGCCTTGGGAACATTAAAAGGGGATTCTCGTGCCTCATTCCGCTACGTTCGACGCCGCCCACTTTACCCAGCTACGACCCCGCTTAGTGGCCTTTGCGCGCCTGCAGTTACGCGACTCTACCGCCGCTGAAGATGCTGTACAGGAGACCCTGCTCACCGCCTTTGAGAAAAGCGCCACCTTTGAAGGGCGCTCCGAGTTCGAGACCTGGGTATTTGGCATATTAAAATACAAAATTCTGGATCAACTGCGTCAACAGCGCCGTCAAGGTACTTGGCAACCGTTAGGCCTGGACTTAGATGACGACACCCTTGACCGTCTATTTCAACAGGATGGTCACTGGCAAAGCGCTGCCCGCCCCAGCCACTGGGGAGAGCCTGAGCAGGTGTTAGAAAACCAGCGTTTTTGGCAAGTATTTGATGCCTGCTTGATAGCCTTACCGGAGAATATCGCACGCGTATTTACCTTGCGTGAACTCATGGGGCTCTCCACCACAGAGATCTGTAAGGAAACCGGCATTACTGAAACCAACTGCTGGGTCATCTTACACCGTGCGCGTTTACGGCTAAGAGAGTGCTTGGATCATGGTTGGTTAAATTAGCTGAGGGGAACCTGATATGCTTATGTGCCGCGAAGCCACGAGGTTGATGTCTTTAAAACAGGACAAAATATTAACATTGCGTGAAAAGATGGCTCTTCGTCTTCACCTGTCGATGTGCCGGGATTGCCGTCACTGCGCCCGCCAATTTGATCTGTTGCACAACATTAGCGACCACCACCCCGCCTCGCGAATCTCTTCCCGCAAAACGCTAGACGATTAGCTTTTTCGGCTAAGTGCTGCAAACCACTACTCTCTCCTGCTTCGCTTCTCCGTCAGCGAACTCCTACGTACGCCCGACAAAAACATTGTATAGAGTCCACTTGATGGCCCATGCAAAAGCCAGCGCATAGGCGCTGGCTTTTCGCTTTTTACACTATTCTACTAACGCAATTAACGCAGTGGCGTCTTACGCAGGTAAGGAAGAACCGTTTCATACTCGCCATACTTCTGCTTGGCATCGGCGTCAGAAACGCTAGGCGGAATAATCACGTCCTGACCTATCGTCCAATCAGCTGGGGTGGCAACGCCGTGTTTCGTCGTGGTTTGCAATGCATCCAGGGCGCGTAGGATTTCCGCAAAGTTACGCCCTACGGTCATTGGATAGGTCATGGAAAGCTTCAACTGCTTATCCGGCCCGATAATAAACACCGAGCGCACCGTTGCGCTGTCTGCTGGCGTGCGGCCATCGGGCAGGTAGGCATCTTCCGGCAGCATGTCATACAGCTTTGACACCGTAAGACCGTCGTCGGCGATGATCGGAAAATCGACTTCGCTGCCGCTGACGGTTTGGATGTCATTGCCCCAGCGTTTGTGGTCTTCAACACCATCCACGGAAACACCGATTACTTTGGTGCCACGTTTCTTCCACTCTGCGCTCAGCTGCGCGACGGCACCGAATTCTGTCGTGCAAACCGGGGTAAAGTCTTTAGGATGCGAAAACAGGATCGCCCAGCTGTCGCCAATCCAGTCATGAAAACGAATCGGCCCTTGGCTCGTCTCCGCTTCGAAATCGGGCACGACTGCATTAATACGTAATGACATGCTTTCCTCCTTAATGGGCGTTAGACGCCCTAATAGCTTATTTGACTTTCAACACCTTCACTATAGATCATTTAGCGCTAAGACAGCGAGTCGTAGTACAACGTTCCCTCGCTCTGCCAAGCGTAGTCTAACGGCGTAAAAGCCTGAATATAAATGCCTGTAAAAGCAGAACGGCGCCCCAAGGCGCCGCTTTAAATCAACAACAGAGAGCACCTTCTTTGGGATTACTCGGCTGCTTTGGCAGCTTTATCTTCCCGTTTAACCCGCTTGATCCACTGCTGTTTAGCATAGTGGCGTAGATTGGCCACATTGTCGGTCTCATCGACAATATCTTGCCCCAGAATGGTTTCGATAATGTCTTCTAACGTGATTAAACCTACAAAAGTGCCATGCTCGTCGTAGACAACCCGCATGTGCAGGTGATCTTTTAGCATAGAGGTGAATACCTGCTCGATGTTATGTGAGACGTCCACGCTGCCAATCGGATGCATCAACTCGCGCATCGTTTTGGCATCGTCAGCGTGGTACATATCTGCTTTATGCACATAACCAAAGGCCTGCTCACCGTTGTCCATCACTGGGAAGCGCGTAAACGGTGCTTTGCCATACTGCTCATCGAACGTTTTCACGGTCATGTCAGGCAAAACGGTTTCACACACCGTGCGCGGCGTCATCGCTTTGCTGACGACGATATCGTGCAAGTTGAGCATATTGATAATGGTGCGCGACTCGTCCTCGTCCAGAACCTTCTCTTCCAGGCCGACGCGGGCAAGTACTTTAATTTCATCACGCAGATCGACATCATGCTCTGACTTACCTAGCCGGCGGGTGATCTGCTCCGACATCCAGATAAAAGGCAGCAAGCCAATGATCATCGGGTTTAACAGGCGTGGCAAATACGGTGACAAGCCGCGCCAGTACGTCGCGCCTATGGTTTTAGGAATAATTTCCGACAGTATTAAAATCGCCATTGTCATTACTGCCGAAACGATGGCAATAGAGGCTTCGCCAAACACGACCGCCGCTTGAGCCCCCACAGCAGTTGCACCCACAGTATGGGCAATCGTATTGAGCGTCAAAATAGCGGCTAGGGGCCGGTCGATATTAGCCTTCAGGCGCGTAAGCGAGGCGTGCAGCTTGGGGTTGTCTTCTTTCTGCTTAGCAATATAGCTGGGTGTAATTGAAAGAAGCGCCGCTTCAAGGATGGAACATAAAAACGAGAACGCGATTGAAAGGGTAGCAATCGTGATTAGGAGGAACATGAGGGCCTAGAGTGATGGGTTGTACCCAGTTTATAGGGGCATCATAAGCGGAAGTCAATGGTTCTCTATCGTGCGCTCGCCACCACGCAAAGCCGCATTCATGGGCGCAGCGGCAACGCAGCCCCGATGGCAACGAAGATGCCGCCGCAAGTGCGATTGAAGCCGCGGCCAACACGCTTCAGCCAGTGGCGAATGCGGTTAGCCATATTGGCGAGCAGGCCTTCAACCATACATTCAATAGCCACAAAGGTGCCTGCCAGCACGAAATATTGCAGCATCAAACTGCGCTGTGGGTCGATAAACTGAGGTAGAAAAGCGCTAAAAAATAACAGTACCTTGGGGTTGGTAACCGATGCCAGCACCCCCTGGCGGTACAGATGCCACCCGCTCGCTTGGCTTGCGCTCACATCCACCTCGCCCGTAATCGGCGGCGAGCGCCATACCTGGATGCCCAGCCAAATAAGATACCCCCCACCGACCCATTTCAGCACTGTTAACCACACCACCGACGACTTAAGCAGCGCACCAATGCCAAACATGCACAGGGCAATAATCAGCATAAATCCTGTGGCGCCGCCTACGATGGTAAACAGGGTTCTACGGCTGCCATGTAGCGCGCCGTGGGCCAGCGCCAGCAGGCCGTTTGGCCCAGGCGAAAGCGAAAGGCCAAGGCAGGCGATTAGGTATAAAAGCCACGTGTCCAACAGCATAGTAACGCCTCCCCCATGAAAAAATGCTTTCAATGCGCCAGCATGTCACTGTTGGTCGGCGTTTTCCATTCGTTAAAGCACACTCAATAAAAACGCCTCCCCTTTGCTATATGTAACAAGGGGGAGGCGCCGTCTAACGACCTTTTGCTGCCACATAGCGCTTAGGCGAACACTTCAGTCCACTCACTACGCTTGGCCAGTAGGCCTTTGGCCAATTCTTTAGCGCCTTCCAGGCTGTGGCTGGCGGCCCAGCCGCACTGCATCTCGTTGCAGGCAGGTACTTCGGTGGCTTCTAGCACATCGTTCAGGGTTTGTTCGATGATAGTGATCACACCGTCGTAGTCGTCGTGGTTAATCATTGCGATGTAGAAGCCGGTTTGGCAGCCCATGGGGCTGATATCGACCACTTTATCGGTGTGATTGCGCGACAGCTCAGCCATCAAGTGCTCAAGGGAGTGCAGCGCCGGCATCTCCATATGCTCTTTATTGGGCTGGCAGATACGCAAGTCATATTTATGAATACGGTCGCCGTTCTGGCCTTCTTTAATATCGGCTAACCGAACGTACGGGGCTTTTACCTTGGTGTGATCAAGGTTAAAGCTCTCGACGTTCATCTTTTTATCGGTCATGTTGGCTCCTTTTTCACTGAAACCTTGATTCGCTTAAACCTTGGGCGCGTCAAAATTCCATGGTTCGTCGGTATAAACACACACGTTGGCATCTTCGATATCGCCATCCGGCGCTTCAACGTGCTTGGCAAAGAAGTCTTGAATCTCTTTGCGCTGACAATGGGCTTCAAACTCTTCGCGACTGGCCCAGATTTCATGAAAAACAATCGGATAACTGGTGCCCTGGGCGAAGGGGTTATCAATCTGCCGGGTTACGGTGTAGTGAATGCACGCATCTTCCCGGTGGGTGTTCGGCTCTAACGACTGAAGCGCTTTGAATACCGCTTCTTCTTTGCCAGGTTTGGGCCTAAAACCGGCAACACAGTAAATTTTTTCTGACATGGTCATCTCCTAAGTCGTTAAGCGTACGTCATTATGCGGCTTGTCGACGTAGGTTAACAACCTAGCGGATTATGCGCTCTGCCAATGCTTCTAGATCGGTAACCGTCATATCCGGCTCGACACCCCAAGGGTCGAAAGGGGCGTCGGAACTGCGCCGTATCCAGGCACTGCGTAGGCCTGCGTGGGTGGCGCCAATCACATCAAAAGGGTTACTGGAAACCAACCATGTGTGCTCGGGGCGTGTCTCTAAGCGGCTACGCAAATGCGCGTACACTGCGGGGTCTGGCTTAAAGCGTTTTACCTCATCGGCGCTGATTACATCGTCCATATGGCTCTCAACGCCTGCTCGAGTGAGTAACTTGGACACGGCATCTGCTGTGCCGTTCGAAAACGCCACGCAGCGTATGCCCGCTTCGCGAAGCTGATCGAGCGCAGGCACTACATCGTCAAACGCGGGCAGCTCAGCATACACCGTCATCAGATGATCTTGGTCATTATCCGAAAGCCCGGTTTGCAGTGCACGGTCAATAAAAACCAGCGCTTCGCGGGTGCACTCCGAGAACGGCACGTAAGCCCCCATCAGGCCGTGGCGAAAGCTGTACTCAAGCTGCTTATCGCGCCAGCGGCGAGCAAATTCGCCAGCTTTGGAAGCATCCGTTAGGCGATGTTCGAGCTCAACGGTAACGCCTTGGGTATCGATCAGCGTACCGTATACATCGAAGGCTAAGACCGGTTGCATCGTTGGCTACTCCTTAACTTTCAATTGATTGTGACCTGAGTTCAGCTTATATCTTTAGCATAGACGACACCTTCAATAACAAAAGCGCCGCTGCACAGGCAGCGGCGCTCAGAAGGCTACGACACTCGGTCAGACCGTAAACGCGGCCTCTTTTTCACCGCTTTTCAGGTCGCCAGAGCGCGTAAGCTCATCGGTAACCCGGTCAATGGCGCGCTTGGCGCGGCCAATCATCTCGTCCACTTCACCACGATTAATGGTCAGCGGCGGCGCAAAGCCGAGAATATCGCCTTGCGGCATGGCCCGGGCAATCAGGTTCTCTTCCATGGCGGCAGCCGCCACGCGAGGGCCAACTTTAAGCGCTGGGTCGAAGTGCAGGCGCTGCTTGGCATCCAGAGAGAACTCCAGTGCCGCCATCAGGCCTACACCACGAACGTCGCCCAGCAACGGATGACCTTCGAAATTGGCTTTTAGCTGCTGCTGGAAGTAAGCACCGGTTTCCGACGCGTTACCCACCAGGTTTTCACGCTCGATGATATCCAGGTTAGCTAGCCCTGCCGCACAGCCCAGGGCGTGGCCAGAGTAGGTCCAGCCGTGGCCGATGGGGCCGTACTCACCGGTGCCCTGCTCCAGCACCTGCCAGACTTTCTCACCCACAATCACGCCGGAGAGCGGCTGGTAGGCGCTAGTTAAGCCCTTGGCGATGGTGACCAGATCAGGCTTCATATTGTAGTGGTGGCTACCGAAGTCAGAGCCGGTACGGCCAAAGCCACAGACCACTTCATCGGCAATCAGCAGCACGTCATACTTCGCCAGCACGCTTTGAATGGCATCCCAGTAGCCTTCCGGCGGCGGTACGATACCGCCAGTACCCAGTACCGGCTCACCGATAAAGGCGGCCACGGTATCCGGGCCTTCTTCCAGAATCATCGCTTCCAGTTTCTCAGCGCAATACGCAGAGAACTCCAGCTCGGTCATGCCGTGCTGTTCGGCGGCACGCAGGTAGTAATGCGGCGCTTCGGTATGGCGAATGGTATCGATGGGCAGATCGAAGTGGTCGTGGAACGCTTTCAGGCCGGTCAGCGAGCCCGAGGCAATGCCCGAACCATGGTAACCACGCATACGTGAGATAACCTTTTTCTTCTGCGGACGGCCCAGCACGTTGTTGTAGTAGCGTACGATCTTGAGCTGGGTTTCGTTGGCATCAGAACCCGACATGCCGTAGTAAACCTTGGACATATTCATCCCGGCGATTTTTAGAATACGCTCGGAAAGCTCGATCTGCGGCTCGTTGGAGTGACCTACGTAGGTATGATAGTAAGAGAGTTCAAGTGCCTGCTTATAGATCGCCTCGGCGACTTCGGTGCGCCCGTAGCCGATGTTGACGCAGTAAAGCCCGGCAAAGCCGTCGATAAATTCGCGGCCGTCCTTATCCACGATATTGATGCCTTTGCCGCCGGTAATCACGCGGCCCGGCGCATCGCCATGGGCGAAATCGCGCAAGTGGGTAGAGGCGTGGAAAGTGACTTTACGGTCGCGTTCGATCAAATCCTGATGCAAGCTCATAGTGTTCTCTCTGTACGGTAAACCTCCCCAGTCAGCGGGGAGGTGCTTTATTCATTAATGATGAACTTATTTTTGGGCACCTAACGGTGCCTTCCCCCGGCCGAGCCGGCCTCCCACAAGGCCAACTCAAGTTCCCGGACTTAACTACCCGATACTGAGCCCAGCGCGCCCAGGCAGTAATACTTCGTTTCCAGGTATTCATCGATACCCGTGGCACCGCCTTCACGGCCAAGGCCAGACTGCTTCACGCCACCAAAGGGAACCGGCGGGCCGGTCATCTTAACCGAGTTAACGCTGACCATGCCGTACTCCAGGGCGCGCATCAGCTTCCAGATGCGGCGAATATCGTGGGTATAGATATACGCCGCCAGGCCGTACTCAGTGTCGTTGGCCATTTCAATCACTTCGTCGTCGGTGCTGTAGGCGGTGATCCCGGCCACAGGCGCGAAGTTCTCTTCCCGCCACACTTTCATCTGCGCCGTCACGCCGGTCAGCATCACCGGCATAAAGAAATTTTCCCCCGGTGCCTGGCTTTGATCACCACCCACCATCTTGGCGCCTTTGGAAATGGCGTCATCGACAATCGCGGCCGCCTTTTCTACCGCCTGACGGTGAATCAACGGGCCAAGGTCTATCTCACTGTGGAGGCCATTGCCCACGGTAAGCGCCGCCATACGCTCGCTGAAATGCTCTACGAATTCATCGTGGATAGATTCATGCACCAGAATGCGATTGGCAGCCAGACAGTCCTGCCCAGCGGTTTGGAACTTGGCGTCAATGGCCGCAAAGGCCGCCTCTTTGGGATCCATATCGGGCCCAACAATAAACGGCGCATTGCCCCCCAACTCCAGGGAGAGCCGCTTGACGGTATTAGCGCTCTGCTCAATCAGCAGACGGCCCACGCGGGTGGAACCGGTGAACGACAACGCCCGAATACGCGATTCGGCGCAGAGAATCTTTGAGACTTCCGCAGGGTCGCCCAGCACCACATTGAAAATCCCCGCGGGAATCCCAGCACGCTCGGCCAGCTCCGCCAGCGCCAACGCCGAGAAGGGCGTTTCATTGGCGGGTTTGACGATCACCGGGCAGCCCGCTGCCAGCGCCGCCGCAGCTTTGCGGGTAATCATCGCCAGCGGAAAGTTCCACGGCGTAATCATCGCCGCGATGCCCACCGGCTCTTTAATGGTACCGAGTGATGCGTTGGGAATATGGCTGGGGATGGTTTCGCCATAGGTACGCTTACCCTCTTCGGCGAACCAGCGCACGAAACTGGCACCGTACTGCACCTCCCCACGGGCATCGGGCAGCGGCTTACCCTGCTCCAGCGTCATGATGGTCGCAAGGTCTTCACGGTTAGCTTGAATCAGGTCATACCAGGCCAGCAGGCGCTCGCAGCGCTCATCGGCGCGTAGCGCCCGCCACTGTACAAAAGCGGCTTCAGCGGCATCTACAGCGGCGGTTATCTGCTCGGCTTCCAGCAACGGGATATGACCAATGGCTTCATTGGTAGCGGGGTCATAGACAGCCTCTTCGCGACCGCCTTCCCCGTGAGTCCACTTACCGTTCACGTAGGCGTACTGCCGGAACAGACGCGGATCTTCCAGGCGCTTGGCGAGCGTGGTCGATAGTGTGGTCATGGGAACCTCCCCCTCAAATGCAGTCTGGCTAACCGAGCGCTGCAGTCACTGTGTGGCATTGTCAGCAAGCGCTGATTAGCCTTGCCGTCGAATGCCCACAGGTTAACGGAGAGGAGCCACGAAGTGTTTTTGAAAACCGAGACTTATCACGCGACTTTTTTTGTCAGAGAGCGTTTGGCAGTGCTTTTTTTTTGGTGGGCTTACGATAGGGGGCCAAAACTACATTAAAGAATGTCGTCGGTATCAATGCCTATAGGAACGCGCTTGACGGTTTTGGTCACGATATAGGTGAAGTAGCGCTCGATACCGGCTTCAGAGACCAGCCACTTATCCATCAAACGCTGGTAGCTATCGATGGTGCGCGCTTCAAACTTCACTAAGTAATCCACCCCACCGCCCACCGCCACACACTCGGTAACTTCCGGGGTTTGCATCACTAGCGCTTCAAAACGAGTGAAGCTTTCGGCGTTGTGCTGCTTGAGCTCAATCTGCACCCAGACAGGATTGCGCGGCACCAACACGTCCGCGTTGATGCGCGCGGTATACCCTTCAATGATGCCAGCCTTTTCCAGGCGCTTTACCCGCTCCCAGCAGGGGCTGACCGAGAGATTGATCGCCTCGGCTAGCTTCGACTTGGTGATTCGCCCATCGCGGGAGAGGATATCGAGAATTTTCAGATCGTAACGGTCAAGTTTCATCATGCCGAGGATTACGCCTCCAGGCGTTCAACAACATCGGCAATCACCGCCAGGGTATCCCCCATATTGATCAGTGAGGGGGCACGGCGAGCCATTAGAATGCCGTCGCGCTCTGCTTTATAGGCAACCGGATCGGTGCCGCTGCGGGTCATGTCGTACACGTAGGCGATGGTTTGGCCTTTTTTCACTTCATCACCCAGGGCCACCAATAGCTCTAACACGCCGGAGTGCTGGCTCTGCACGTAGCAACTGGCGTCGGGCATATCGAGATACAGCTGCCCACCTGTGGGCATTTCCACTTCGCCTTCTACAAGGCCGTAGTGAATCAGGAAATTGCGCACGCCGCGCTCGGCAATGGCAATGCTTTGTGGGGTGGAAGTACCGCCGCCGCCAAGCTCGGTGGCCACAAAGACTTTGCCCTGGCGCTCGCAGGCAGTGTCGAAGAGTTTTTCCGCATCCAGCTCAAACATCACCATGGCATAGGGGGCGCCGAACGCTTTGGCACCTTCCAGAGCGGCCTGCTGCTGCTCTTTATTATCCAGCACGTGAGACGCGCCGAAGGGCAGAATATCCAGCGTGCGGCCGCCCGAGTGAAGGTCGAGCACCACGTCCGCCATGGGTACCAACACACGGGTGAAGTAGTCGGCAATTTGCGGCGTGACGCTGCCATTGGGGTCGCCGGGAAAGCTGCGGTTGAGATTGCCCTTGTCCATCGGCGAGGTACGCTTGCCTGCCATGACTGCCGGAGTATTCATGCACGGCACAATAATCACCCGCCCTGTCACGTCCTCTGCCTTCAGCGTTGAAGAGAGTTTCAGTAGCGAGGTGATGCCTTCATATTCATCGCCATGGTTGCCGCCGGTCAGCAGTGCCGTGGGGCCTTCGCCGTTTTTAACCACGGTCACAGGAATCATTACCGCGCCCCAGGCAGACTCATCGGTAGAGATCGGTAGTTTTAAAAAGCCGTGCTGAACGCCATCGGCATCAAAATCAACGGTGGCGGAAATGGGACTTGGTCGCATCGTCGTCATGAAAAAATTCCTTTATGTTACGGGCAGCTATCTCAGCACTACTTCACAAACAGCTGGCGCGGGAAATTGGCCAGCGTCTCACAGCCATCGTCGGTAATCAGAATGCTTTCGGTAATTTCCAGGCCCCAGTCATCGACCCATAGCCCAGGCATGAAGTGGAACGTCATGCCTGGCTGGAGAATGGTTTCATCCGAGGGGCGCAGACTCATGGTGCGCTCGCCCCAGTCAGGCGGGTAGGAGATACCGATAGGGTAACCACAGCGGGCGCCGCCACGGTCAAAACCGTATTTATCCATCGCCGCACCCAGTGCCATGGCGATATCCGCCGTACGGTTACCAGGTTTGGCCACTGCCAAACCATTTTCGATGCCTTCCAGCAGAGCTGATTCCGCGCGAATAAAATCCGTCGGCGGGGTGCCCAGAAATACGGTGCGCGACATCGGCGCATGATAGCGTTTAAACACCCCGGCAATCTCAAAGAAAGTACCTTCACCTTTGCGGAACGGCGTGTCGTCCCAGGTTAGGTGTGGCGCGGCGGCGTCTTTACCAGTAGGCAGCATGGGCACTATGGCGGGATAGTCGCCGCCAAATACTTTGCCGTTCTCATCCACAAAACCTTCGATGCCAACGCGGTAAATCTCTGACACCAGCTTGCTCTTGGGCAAGCCAGGCTCAATCACTTCAAGAATACGCGTATGCATGCCTTCCACAATCTTGGCGGCAATGCGCATATAGGCCACTTCTTGCGGCGATTTGATCGCCCGGCACCAGTTAACCAGCGCATTGGCATCCATAAAACGCGCATGGGGGAGTTCGCGCAGTAGGCTTAGATAGGCCTTGGCGGAGAAGTAGTAGTTATCCATCTCCATACCCACCACCCCCAGATGCCAGCCGCGATCCGGCATGATCGACTGAGCCAGATACTCCATCGGGTGCATGTCCGGATTCTGTACGTAGTAATCTGGATAGTAGGTAATGTTTTCGGGATCGATCCAACAGGTGAGCAGAGCACCGTTGGCATCCATGCGCCGCCCGAACCATACCGGCTCGCCTTCAAGGCCCACCAGCACACACTGATGCACATAAAACGACCAACCGTCGTAGCCGGTCAGCCAAGCCATATTGGAAGGGTCACTGACGATCAGTACGTCAATACCACGACTGGCCATTTCAGCACGCACTTTCCACAGGCGGTTAGCGTACTCTTCGCGCGTGAAAGGCAGGGAAACCTGAGTCATCGGGCAACTCGCCATTAAAGATCACCAAGAACCAGCGCACTGCCTACGATAGGCACGCAACGCTGGGCCACAGGATCGACCTGGCCACCACCGATCAGGCGTCGGGGTTGCATCTGCCGCGCTTGCAGCAGGCCCGCCAATGTCGTCTTAAGCCGATACTAGCACCGACCCTTGGTTAGCGGTCAAAGGCTTTATGACAAAAAGTGCATACGGCATCGTTATTTGCACTATGCGAGCTTGCAACGGCCCCTATCGCTCACCATGATAACCTGCATTGGAAACACGTTTAGCGAGAGGAAACGAAATGAAAATTGTCGTGCATATTGATGAGGCGGCACAGTGGCAAGCGGCGCTTGCGGAAGCGTTGCCCCAAGCCACTGTACTCACCAGCGAGGCACCAGCGGATGAGCGTAAAGATGCTGACTATCTCGCCATCTGGAAAGCCCCCGCCCATTTACTGCAAGAGCAGACCCAGCTCAAAGGCATCATCAATTTAGGCGCAGGGGTGGATTATCTGCTGAAAACCCCAGGCCTACCCAACGACGTGCCAATTGTAAAATTACGCGATGCGGGCATGGGAGAGCTGATGGCCGATTACGCCCTCTATGGCGTACTGCACTTTTACCGCAGCATGGATCGTTACTCAGAGCAGCAGCAAAGCGCCACTTGGGCGCCGCAAGAGGTGGTGGAAAAATCCCAGTGGCCGGTGGGTGTATTAGGCCTGGGCGCTATTGGCAGCTTTGTGGCCAGCGCCTTGGAGCAAGCAGGTTTCCCAGTACTGGGTTGGAGCCGCTCCCCCAAGCAGATCCGTGGTGTGCACTGCTTTCATGGCGACGATGGATTAAGCGAACTGCTCGGCCAAGTGCAGAGCCTGATCACCATTTTGCCCGATACGGCCGCCACTCAACATATTCTCAACGCCGAGCGGCTGGCCCAGCTGCCCCAAGGGGCTAGTGTGATTAATCCTGGCCGAGGTAGTTTGATTGATGAGCAGGCGCTATTGGAAGCACTGGGTAGCGGTCGCCAGCCGGGGCACCTGCGGGGTGCGCTATTGGATGTATTCCAGGAAGAGCCGCTGCCCGCTGACAACCCGCTCTGGCAGCATCCTAAGGTAATCGTCACACCCCATATGGCGGCACCTACTCCGCTGAATGATGCCATCGACCAAGTGATCGCCTACTTGCATGCCTTTGAATCGGGTGAAAAACTCTCCACCATCAACCCGGAGGCAGGTTACTGACGCCCCCCACCCAGGCTATACTGGCGCACTGGGAACCAAGCAGTGGCTAAAGGCTCTTAGGAAGATACCCTTTATGGAGGAAAGGCCCTTGGTCAATGTTTTCGCACGACTACCTGGCCGCGCGCTCAGGTGTGTGGGGTTGGGTTTTGCTATTTCCTGCTCAAGTGGCATGGCATTAGCAACTGAGACATTCAAAGAGCCGCAGCCCTTTGAAACCCCCCAGCCCTTTGAAGCACAGTACCGGCTTGAGGTTCGCGGTTGGCCTGGGGCTACCATTACCCATCGCCTCTCTAACGAAGGGAATCACTGGTTAAGCGATATGCGCTTTTCAATCACCGTGGCGCGCGGCCAGGAGTTCAGCCGTTTTTCGCTCAATGGCAATGACACCAACGCTCTGCTCTTTAGCAGCAGCTATTCGGTGCTGGGCGTGGGTGATAGCTATCAACTGAACGAAGGTGAGATCCCCACTTTAGATCGCCAAGCGGCGCTATTTGATCTCTCCCGCCGGGCGGGACACGAAAACTGTACACAGAGTACGCCCTGCGCGATTGAGTTTGTCGATCAAAAAGGCCGCGATGAGCACTTTCAATATTATGTTACCGCCCCAGGCAGCATTGAGGTTCCCGCAGGAGAGTTTGAAGCACTGAACGTATCGCTCATCGATATCGAGAAGCCCGACCGCCTGCTAACCATTAGCTTTCACCCTGACTGGCCCGGGCTGATTCTTTCTGCGGTGTATCGAAAAGAGGGTCGCCGCGAAACGCAGCTGACATTAACTAACTTCAACCCAAACGGTGGCGCGACGCCCTAAATGTTTTCCGGTTTATTGATTGTTCTACTACCGCTTTTTCTTGGCTATCTGGTTCGCGTCCGTTCCATACAGTTACAGAATCTGATCAACCGAGCGGTTAATGGCTCGGTTTACCTGATTCTGCTATTCATGGGCATAAGCCTTGCCGGGCTTGAAAACCTGACTAGCCAGCTTTCGCGCCTGGGTGGCAACGCCTTGCTGTTATTTAGCATTACCACGCTATTTAACTTAGCAGCACTATGGTGGCTATCGCGCCGTTTAACGCTTAAGGCCGGTAGCTCACCGGTGGTGAAAAATGCTCCGACCAGTAAGCTGGCGGCCATGCAGGGTTCGCTTTTATTGGTCGCAGTGGTGGCAGGGGGCGTTATCGCTGGCCTGCTGCTGGGGCCACTCCTGGGTGATAGGCTTTTCAACAGCGCAGATTTACTGGCCGAATGGGTACTCTACCTGCTGCTGGCACTGATTGGCTGCCAGCTGCGTAACTCCGGCATGCCACTCAGGCAGATCTTACTTAACCGCATGGGGCTGGCGATTGCGGTGACGCTAGCAATAAGTTCGCTGCTGGCAGGCTTGGCTGCCGCCCCGCTGCTCTCATTAAGCTGGAACGAAGGCCTGGCGATGGCGTCAGGCTTTGGCTGGTACTCTCTTTCGGCCATCTTGATCGGCGACCAGCTAGGCCCACTGATGGGCGGTGTGGCGTTCTTCAACGACCTGACCCGGGAGCTGCTGGCGTTTATATTGATTCCACTGGTGATTCACCGCCATACCGCACTGGCGATTGGTTACGGCGGCGCCACCTCCATGGATTTCACCCTGCCCGTCATTCAGCAGCACGGCGGTGTGGCCTGCGTACCCATTGCCGTGGTCAGCGGGTTTATCCTTTCACTGCTCTCCCCGCCGCTAATTCTGTTCTTTCTTTCGCTGTCAGGTTAGCGGTGACGGGCGCTCATTGGTTAGGATAAGTGGCATTGCTGGAGATATAAAAACTCTTAACCCCCAGGATGCCCACTCCCCATGCTCAACGGAATTTGGTTAAGCTTCTTTATCGCTGCCTTCGCGGCCTCACTCTGGCAGTGGTTGGTTGGCGGCGATAGCGAGGTATTTGCCCGCTTGGTGCAGTCGCTGTTCGACATGGCGGAAGTGAGCGTTGATATTATCCTGGTGCTGCTGGGCACCATGACGCTGTGGCTGGGGTTTCTTTCGATTGCCGAAAAGGCAGGCTTGATTCGCCTGCTTGGACGGGTGCTCGACCCGCTGTTCTGCCGCTTGATGCCAGAAGTTCCCCGCGGCCACCCTGCTATGGGGCTAATCAGTATGAACTTCGCGGCGAACATCCTGGGTCTGGATAACGCCGCTACGCCGATTGGCATCAAGGCGATGCACTCGCTGCAGAGCCTTAACCCCAGCAGTGAGACCGCCAGCAACGCACAAATTTTGTTTCTGGTGCTCAATACCTCTTCTCTCACGCTATTGCCGGTAACGATTTTTATGTATCGCGCCCAGCAAGGCGCCGCCGACCCCACGCTGGTCTTTTTACCTATTTTACTAGCGACAACCGCCTCCAGCCTGGCAGGGCTTTTGGCGGTGGCACTGATGCAGCGCTTAAAACTTTGGCAGCCCGTGGTGCTAGCCTATTTAGCGATTGCTGCACTTGCGTTGGGGCTACTGATCACCACGCTGGCAGGCATGTCCGCCCAGGCGCTAGCCGCGGCCTCTACGCTAGTCGGTAACCTGACGCTATTTAGCATCGTGATGATGTTTTTAGTGGTCGGGGCGTTACGTGGGGTGAGGGTGTACGACGCCTTTATTGAAGGCGCAAAAGAGGGGCTGAGCTTTACCATCACGTTGCTGCCTTACTTGATCGCCATGCTGGTGGCGGTCGGCGTACTGCGCGCCAGCGGCGTTTTAGACGCTGGCTTAGGCGGTATCCGCTGGATAGTAGAAGGCTTTGGCTGGGACACCCGCTTTGTCGATGCTCTCCCCACCGCCTTTGTGAAACCGCTTTCTGGCAGCGGCGCCCGCGCCATGATGATCGAAACCATGGATACTTTCGGCGTAGACAGCTTCGCCGGGCTACTCGCGGCCACTATGCAAGGTAGCACTGAAACCACCTTCTATGTGCTGGCTGTCTACTTTGGCGCCGTGGGTATCACTCGCATTCGCCACGGGTTGGGCTGTGCGTTGGTCGCCGATGTGGCGGGAGTAACCACTGCGATTGCGGTGTGTTACTGGTTTTTTGGATAGCTGGTGTTAGCTGGCTTTCGTTCACTGGGCTCAGCGTCTACCTTTCAGGGGAGCCGCATTAAGGTCTACAGGCAGTAGATCAGGAGCCATCGCTAAGCAGTAGAAATGCGTTTAAACATTCGTTGCTCCCGAGTGTTTACCGCTCAAGGACGATAGGTGAAATATGGCAGGCGCAAGCAGTTTATTGATAGCGCTGGCGGCCTTCTGCTGGGGGATATCTGGGGGAATCGCAGGCATTTTGTTAGACGACGGCTGGGATGCAGCCGTCGTGTCATTTTATCGAGGGTTTAT